>ERZ1023617.105-NODE-105-length-38938-cov-81.074300_pt1 | contig 38938 bp, 29 predicted proteins | sample MGYA00380328_ERZ1023617 | MGnify/ENA primary metagenome ERZ1023617 (study PRJEB33179, sample SAMN07448977) | human gut metagenome | biome: Human-gut; feature: Human associated habitat; material: Faeces | host: Homo sapiens | place: India: Bhopal | collected...
AAGCACAAGTTTTTTGGCATTTTGAGAAACTTTTTCAGGATATTTCTCGCCTATCTTCTTTTATTTTTGTATTTTTGCACGAAAATATATAATATAAGGTACGCGCATGAGAAAAATTCTTTATTTCATGATCGCCCTCACCGTCCTCAGCTTTGCATCATGCAAGGATACCGAAGGCTCTATCGGCGACCCTATCATATCCAACGGGCAAGACCGTGACACAGATATCATTACAGGCGATGATTATGTCTATCATCTGCCTGTCATCTTCCATGTCTTCTACAGTAACACCACGCAATACATCGAATATACCCGCCTCAAGGAGATTCTCTCCAACGTGAACGAACTTTATCAGGGTGATGTCTACTGCAATCAGATAGATACCGTCCCGAGCGAGAACCTGCATATTCTGTTCGAACTGGCTGAGAAGGATGAGAGCGGCAAGAGACTCAGTACACCGGGTGTGGAATATATCAAGGTTTCAGAACCGGAGTTCGACTGCGAGAGTTTCATGAAGGACAAGAAGTATGTACAGTACTGCTGGGACCAGAACAACTACATCAATGTGATGGTATATGCCTTCAAGAAGACCGATGAAAACAGCACCACGCTGGGCATCAGTCATCTGCCTTACCAGGTAGGCGGCTATCCACAGATAGATGGTTTGAGCAATGGCAAGAACTATCCACTGAGCAAACCGGGCAAATTTCCGTATTGCGTTTCGCTCAATTCTATCTATGTGGGAAAGGAGAATGAAGGAACCCGATATACAATACACAAGAATCACAAGGAAAAGATCGAATACAATATAACCGATCCGAATGCCACGCTGGCTCACGAACTGGGACATTATCTGGGTCTCTTCCACAGTTTCTCAGAAAAGACAGTGAAAGACAAATCAGAGGCTGCCGATGATGATGACGACTCAGACCATTGCGATGATACGCCTAGCTACAACCGAATAGCATACGGCAAATGGCTGACAGAATATGTCAGTAATGCAAAAGCGATCAATCCAGATACAGTTTTCAGCATGAGAGAGCTTGCCAAACGCACCAACAGCAAGGATGAGGAATGGCAGTCAGACAATCTGATGGACTACTTCTACTGTTTCAGCATGCGATTCACCCCAGAACAGGCAAACCGCATCCGTCAGGTTCTGTATTACTCGCCCCTGATACCGGGTCCGAAGAAGGTTCGTCCGAGAACCCGTGCATGGGATGAGATGCCGCAAACAGAAGATGACCTCCCAATCCGATATGCCAAGGAAAAGGCTGTCAGCATCAAGGACATCCGGATACTGAAGGCTGAGAAATAGCAAAATCAGAAAAAAGAGTATTAAAAGAAATAGAAACAAGAAGAAAATGAAATATACAATCAAGGCTCCACGCCAACTCAATGCAAGTATCAACTTGCCAGCTTCCAAGAGTATCAGCAACCGTGCATTGGTAATTAATGCCATGGCGGGATGCAAGTTGCAGCCCCACAACCTGAGCGATTGCGATGATACAGAAGTCATCATTGCGGCACTGCGCGATATGCCTGATGTCATCAACATCAAGGCTGCCGGTACTGCCATGCGCTTTATGACCGCCTATCTTTCTGCTACACCGGGCGAGCATACCATTACAGGTACCGAGCGCATGCAGAACCGCCCTATTGCTATCCTGGTAGATGCCCTGCGCTACCTCGGAGCTGATATACAGTATGAAAAGAAAGAGGGCTATCCTCCACTCCACATCGTAGGTAAGCCACTGGAAGGCGGACATCTCGAAGTGGTGGGAAACATCAGTTCGCAGTATATCTCGGCGCTGCTGATGATTGGTCCTATCCTGAAAAACGGTCTGGAACTGAAACTGACGGGCGAGATTGCATCACGTCCTTACATCGACCTCACGCTGTGGACGATGCAGAACTTCGGAGCCAGCGCAGAATGGACCGATGTGGATACCATCACCGTAAAGCCACAACCTTACAGCTGCGTAGCCGACTACACCATCGAGAATGACTGGAGCGCTTCTTCTTACTGGTATGAAATGATGGCGCTGAACGGAAACCCTGATTCTGAGGTAAGACTCGAAGGCTTGTTCGACAGTTCCAAGCAGGGCGATTCTGTCGTGAAATACATCTTCAGTCTGCTGGGCGTGAAATCAGAATTTGAGAACCGTGATGTTCTTTCTCCTGTCAAGTTGAAAGTCCAGCGCTGTCTCTTGCCTCGTTTCGACTACGATTTCAGCGGTTCTCCAGACCTAGCACAGACCATCGTTGTAGCCTGCTGTGCCCTGGGCGTAAAGTTTAAGTTCACCGGCCTTGCCAGTCTCAAGATCAAGGAGACCGACCGCATCGAGGCATTGAAGAAGGAGCTGAAGAAGGTGGGTTACGTGATTTATGACGAGAACGATAACACGCTGATTTGGGATGGCGAGACCTGCGAGCCTAGTTTCGAGCCTATCGACACCTACGAGGATCATCGCATGGCACTTGCCTTCGCCCCTCTTGCCTTCAAGTTCCCTCAGATTGAAATCAACAATCCTGAGGTGGTGAGCAAATCCTATCCTCATTATTGGGAAGACCTGAAGAAAGTTGGGTTTGAGATAGTTGAAAGTTAATAGTTAATAGTTAACAGTTTATGCTATATTTAGTTTTGGCCCTGGTGGTCCTAGGCTTGATAAGCGCCATTTTCGGCATCATCTCTCATCGCAAGGGAGAGGATGAAGAGCCTTTGCAGGAAGGAGTTTCGTGCAATACCTGCAACGGAGAGAACTCCAAATGCGAACAGGAATGTATGATGGAAGCCGCCACCAAGGAAATAGAATACTACGATGACGAAGAACTCGACCGGTTTGCAGGAAGAGCTGCCGACGACTATACCGATGAGGAGGTAGAGGAATTCTCGGAAGTGCTCTATACGATGCAGCCGGAAGAGGTGGCGGGATGGAATCGAAGTCTGATACTGAGAGGCATCAACCTGCCTAACCAGATAAAGGACGAAGTCATCAGTTTTTTAAGTTAAACATGCAATGCGCAATGCGTAACATGCAATGCGCAAAGTTCAAAGTTTTAAGTTCAAAGTAAAGACATGGATATACTGCAATATACTTTTTTTCAGAACGCGCTGATTGGCGCCCTACTGGCAAGTATCCTGTGTGGCTTTGTAGGCACCTACATCGTCACCCGCCGGCTGGTTTTCATCAGCGGTGGCATTACGCATGCCTCTTTTGGCGGCATCGGTATCGGCGTATTTGCAGGCATCAACCCCATACTCTCTGCCATGGTATTCGCCATTTTGAGTGCCTTCGGCGTACAATGGGTATCACGGAAGAAAGATGTGCGCAAAGACTCTGCCATCGCCATGTTCTGGACCCTTGGCATGAGCGTGGGCATCATCTGCTGCTTCCTTACTCCTGGCTTCATGCCCGACCTGCCCTCTTTCCTCTTCGGAAGCATACTTGCCATCGACAGCACAGACCTCTGGCTACTGGCAGGTCTTACCCTGTTTGTAGCATTGCTGTTCACCTTTCTGCTGCGTCCTATCCAGACCATCGCATTCGACAGCACCTTTGCAAAATCGCAACATCTGCCGGTTACAGCGATAGAATATATGATGATGACGCTCATCGCCATGACCATCGTGGCAACCATCAAGATGGTGGGCATCGTACTTGCCATCAGTCTGCTCACCATACCACAGATGACTGCCAACCTCTTCACCTACAGCTACAAACGCATGATAGGAGCCAGCATCGTGATAGGCTGCATCGACTGCATCGTAGGCCTCTATGCCAGTTATCTGCTCAATGTGCCATCAGGTGCAACCATCATCTTCGTCAGCATCATCCTGTTTGCAGCAGCAAGGATACTGGCAGCCAGAAAGCACTAAGGCTTTCACACGCTCTGAAAGAAAAATTTTAAATAAAGAAGAAACTTATGTTGAAGCATTTCCCATTCAGAAACCTCTTGCCAGCTATGGTTGTCCTTGCCTTCGCAATGACCATGGCAGGATGCTCTACGCAGAAAAATACGGCGAAGAGCAGATGGTGGCATGCCTTCAACGCCCGATACAACACCTATTATAACGGTACCGTAGCCTATATAGAAGGCTCGCTCGAAAAGGAAAACGGAAATAAGGACAATTACTCTGAAATGATTCCTTATTATACGGTTGGCAACAAGAACAGCCGCGAACTGGGCAAGTCGAACTACGACCGCGCCATCGAGAAATGCGAGAAAGCCATTCACCAGCATAGCATCAAGCGCCGCCCGGTATGGGACAAGAAACGCCGCAAGACTGCCAAAGACCTGGAATGGCTGCATCGCCGTGAATATAATCCGTTCCTCTGGAAGGCATGGATGCTGATGGGCCGTTCCCAGTTTTTTGAAGGCGATTTCCAGTCGGCAGCAGCTACATTCGCCTATATGAGCCGTCTCTACGCCACCCAACCCGGCATTTACGGCAAGGCACGTGCCTGGCTCGCCAAGAGTTATCTCGAATCGGGATGGATATACGATGCCGAAGATGTAATCCGTAATATCGAGCGCGATTCCATCCACTGGCGTGCCCAGAAGGAATGGGACAAGACCTATGCCCTCTACTATCTGAAGACCGGACGCTATCAGGAGGCCGTTCCGTATCTCCGCAAAGCCATCGGCTATGAGATGCGACGCAAGCAGAAAGCCCGCCTCTGGTATCTGATGGGACAGGTAGAAGCACAACAGGGACATACCCAGAATGCCTACCGTGCCTTCAAGCATGTCATCCGCCTCAATCCGCCTTACGAACTGGAGTTCAATGCCCGCATCTCCATGACCGAGGTACTGGCAACCAACAACTCCCGGAAGATGGTATCGAAATTGAAGCGAATGGCTGCGAGCGACAAAAATCAGGAATATCTCGACCAGGTTTATTATGCCATCGGTAACATACATCTCAACCAGGGCGATACCCTTCAGGCTATTGCTGCATACGAAAAGGGTGCCGCGAAATCAAGCCGAAACGGAGTAGAGAAAGGTGTATTGCTGCTGCATCTAGGCAATGTATACTGGCAATGCCACCGATATGGCGATGCCAAGCGATGCTATGATGCTGCCATCGGACTCCTAGACCAGGACCGCAAAGACTACAAACAGCTCTCCGACCGTTCGAAGGTACTCGATGAACTGGTGCCTTATACCGACGCCATCCATCTGCAGGACTCTCTGCAATCGCTTGCCCGCATGAGCGAAACAGAACGGAATGTCGCCATTGACAAGGTGATAGATGCCCTGAAAAAGCAGGAAAAGGAAGAAAAGAGAAGACTTGCCGACCAGGAACTGGCAGAAAAACAAGACAACCAAAGTGCCGGCAGAAACAACGGCAATGGTAATAACAGCAGAAATAACAGGAATCAGGGAAACAGCAATGCCTCATCCGGCTTCGGAAACGGAACCATGGGCAACGGCGGTTTCGGCAACACCAATACCTGGTATTTCTACTCCCAATCTGCCGTAGCCCAAGGCAAACAGCAGTTTGAGCGCCTCTGGGGCAAACGAAAGAACATAGACAACTGGCAGCGGAGCAACCAGACCGTAGTAGCCGATGCCAAAGGTGTAGAAGAAATGACCGACGAGCAGCGCGATTCGCTCCTCAACGAGGCACAGAAGAAAGACCTTGAGAAGGAGAAAGAGAAGAACCTGAGTGCAGAAGAAGATCCGCATCAGCGTGCCTACTATCTCGCTCAGATTCCGCTCACCGAAGAGAAGATGGCAGAAAGCAATCAGATTCTGGACGACGGACTGCTGCATGCCGGCATCATTCTGAAAGACAAACTCAATGATCTGGACGAAAGCGAACGCATGCTGCAGCGACTGGTGAAGAAGAACGCAGCATACGAACATCTCGATGATGCCTACTATCACCTCTACCTGCTCTACAACATCAGGAAGCAGCCAGCCATCGCCAGCCGCTATCTCGACCTGTTGAAAGCGAATTATCCGGAGAGCCAATGGACCGCCCTGCTCACCTCTCCTTATTATGAGGAAGATGCGAAGATGGGCATTCATCTCGAAGATTCGCTCTATGCTGCCACCTACGATGCCTTCAAGGCTAACCTATATAATAAGGTGGTACACAACAGGGCTATCTCTGACAAGCGCTATCCTGAAGGAGCCAACCGCGACAAGTTCCTCTTTATCGGCGGACTCACCCAGCTCCACGAGGGTAATATCCAGGCTTGTCTCGATGATATGCAGCAGGTGGTAGAGAAATATCCGAACAGCCGACTCAGCGAGATGGCAGGAATGATTCTCAACGGAGTGAAAGCCGGCAGACAGCTCAAGGGCGGCACATTCGACCTGAGCAATGTATGGTCGCGCCGCAACGCCGTACTCAATGATGATGTCAAATCCAAAGCAAAGGTATTCAGCATTGAGCGCAACGAGCCGTTCATCTTCATGCTCGCCTACGTTCCCGATTCTGTAAACGAGAACCAGTTGCTCTTCGAGATGGCGAAATATAATTTCACCTCCTATCTCGTGCGTAATTTCGACCTCGTCATTGACGAGCAGAATGGGCTGCACCGCATGCAGGTAAAGGGCTTCCGCAATTACGATGAAGCACGCCAGTATGCCAACGACATCTACCAGCATCAGGCCATCACCCAGCTTCTCTCAAAGGGAGCCCGAGGCATCGTAATCAGCGAGCCAAACCTCCTGCTGCTGGGCACCAGTCTGAGCTACGACGACTATACCCTCTTCTATACCCAGCATCTGGCATCGCTGAAAATCAGCAAGGACCCACTGCTTGAAGAACCGGAGGAAATCATCCAGCAGGAAAAGACGGATGATACAGAAGAAAATGAAGAAGAAACCGGAACTGCCGAAAGCGGAACAACCGGAACTTTCAGCAATGGAACAACCGGTACATTCGATAACGGTACGACAAATAACGGAACCACAGATAACGGAACATTCGATAACGGAACAACCGAAAGCGGAACTACCGATAACGGCACAACCGGAACCCAGGGAACCGATGCGGATATAAAGGAAGAAAAAGCGCCAAAGACAACTTTCGACAACGACGACAGTCTGGATTTGGACAGCGAAGAATATGATTTAGATGGATTTTAGTGAATAGTTATCATGTTTAAAAAGACAGAAACAGAACTTATCCTTCAACTCAAAAAAGGATCTATGAAGGCATTCGATGAAATCTACGAGCTATATGCCCGCAGACTCTTTGCCTTTTGCCTGAAATATACCAAGTCGAAGGAGAATGCCGAAGAGATCATGGAAGATACCTTCGTGTGGCTCTGGAAAAACCGAAGCACGCTGGAAGAGGCAGACAGCGTAAAGCCGCTGCTCTTCCTCAGAGCCAAGCATTACCTCATCAACGCCTACAGGAAGGTCATCAATTCGCCCGTATACGAAGACTACATGGACTATCTTGACCATCACAACAGCACCACTGCAGACAGTCAGTTGGAGTATGATGATTTCGTCAGACAGCTCAACCAGATGCTTGCCAAGCTGCCCAAGACACAGCAGAAAATCATCCGACTCTCCAAGTTGGAGATGCTCAACAATCAGGAGATTGCCGAGAAACTCAACTATAGTGAACAGACCGTTAAGAACCAGCTGTCCATGGGGTTGAAACAGCTCCGACAGCTTATCAACAACCGCACCAACCTGATGTGGCTCTTGTTTTTAGTATAATTTAACGGTACATTCTCTACCGAACCGTGTATAATCTAAAAAAAGATTGTTTTATGTTAGACGACATCAAGAATAGTACAGACTTAGCTAATCTGAAGGAACGGATCAACAACTGTTCAGATGAAGAATTAGCAGCAGCCATGGAAGAGGAATGGCTGCACGGCATCATCCCGGATAGCGGTATCTCTGACGAAGATTTGGCACGTATCAAGGCTGAAATTCATGAACAGATAGGAACCCGTAAACAATTCACCCTGAAGCGCGTCCTCAAGTGGACCCAGATAGCGGCAGCTATTGCCCTGCCTATCTGCATGGTGATTATGGGAATGATGTATAAGGAAAACAGGCAATATGCCGCGATTCCGCTGACAGAAATCACTACCCAGGAAGGTGAACAGGTGAGCATCACCCTACCCGACAAGAGTGTGGTAGCGCTCAATTCGCTCTCCAGCATCAAGTATGCACCACAGGATTTCTGCAAGGACAATCGCGAGATTGAATTTGAAGGCGAGGCTCACTACAAGGTAGCCAAAGACGCCCGGCATCCGTTCATCATCCACATGCAGGGAATGGAAATCAAGGTGTTGGGTACTGAGTTTAACGTCATCAACCGAAAGAAAGAACAGACAGCAGAAGTTGCGCTGCTCAACGGTAGCGTGATGCTCACTTCCCTTGCCAACGGCAGCACCTATACGATGAAGCCAAACGAAATCGTGGTGGTGAACAAACTGACAGGAAAGATGGATGTCCGCGAAGTATCGCATATTGAGGATGCCTGTGCATGGCAGAAGAAACAGTTGGTATTCCGTGATGCATCACTGGGCAAAGTCATCAGAAGTCTGGAGAAGAATTACGGGGTTGAGATTGCTGTGAAAATGGATACCATCGAACCTTTCACAGGAACCTTGCCGAACAACAACCTTACCGAGGCGCTGCAGATTGTCTCTGAAGCCTATCAGGTGAAGTTCAGCAAGACACCAGCCGGAAAGTATGTTTTGAGATAATATACACCACACGCTTTCCAAGCGTATGGAATTTGCTTGTTACAGTTCAATCATTTAGGGTAAAAAATAAGCCTTTGAGCTATCATTTCCGATACGCTCAAAGGCTTTTTTATTTAGGTCTTAAGATGTGCCAAATCCCATTGGCATGACGTTTAACACATGAGATTATCGTTTATTTTCCATAATCATTGTACATCATGATCAGGCAAGCGGCACTCCAGCTGAAGTGAGAAGCCTGCATAGGCTTGCCGGTATGCGTGTCATAATTCTCATAGATTGGGGTACCTGCCGAAATACCCTGCAAGTTGCGGAACACCTGGTCGGTATAGGCATCTGCCTTCTTCTTCTCACCATAATTGCGATAGCCCTTAATGCCATAATAGGTCTGGTCGAGCCAGATAGGACCGCGCCAGTAACCCTGCGGATTGTACTTCGGATTATCGGCAGCTATCGTCGGGAATGGGATGAAGGTAGAGAACTTCTTCTTATTGTCGAGCAACTTTCTTGCCTTGGCAAACTGCTTAGGCGTTGCTATGTTCGCCCAGAAAGGAATATAGCCCTCACAACCTGCCTCACGTACAAAACTTCTGTCGGCATCCAAGCGGCGGTCGTAGAAGAAGCCATCTTTCTGGTCAAAGAAATAATCGGCAACCAGTCCACGATAGTCAGGCAAGTCGAAAGGCTCGCCCAGCAATCCGGCAAATTTCTTGAGCAAGGTATACTCCAGCGAGAGATAAGCATTCAGGTCAACACTCTCCTGGTCTGTACTCCATGCACCCTTGCCGTTCTGCAACATCTTGGTGCTGTCGAAACGGATGGCATTATCCATACCGCTCTCCCAGGCAGCTGCCTCCAGGGTTCCATCCACCGAACCGAACTCACAGATATGGTTCTTGTCATGATCCCTCTTCTCATACCACCACTTATGATATTTCAGAAGCTTCGGATACATCTCCTTTACGAAAGCCAGATCCTGGGTATGCTCGTAAATCTCGTTCACCGCCCAGGCAGCCAGAGGAGGCTTACTGTCGCGGTAGTTGTTCTCAGAAGCATCCGGATAGATGCAGTCGATAATCATGCCGTCTGGCTGCTGGTAGTCGAACATCACGCGGATGTTATCCTTCGCCAACTCTGGGAAGAAGGAAGCCATACCGGCAGAGAAACGCCAGCAATCCCATGCCCAGCAACCTACGAAATAGCCAACAGCATGACTAGGCACGATACCGTCATGATACAGGGCACCTCGCTTGGCACGCCAGTTGGAAAGCAGGGTGACGATGGATTTCGCAGCCACCCGGTTGTATTCTGCTGGCATATCATCACGTATCACCTTCTTCAGATAACCGTTCCAGCGCTTCTCGTTTTCATCGAGTGCAACCTTCGGATTGGCAAGCAGACTAGCTGTATGCACATGCTGAACCGAAGCCTCGGTATCCTGCTCTACTAGCGAAATGGCGATGGTGAGCTGCTCTACACCTCTTGGCACAGTAGCCAGATAGTTGTGGTCGGTATCAGTCACCTTAACCTCCTGAGGGAAGTCGATGATGACGCGTTCACCGTAGAACTCTCCGATGGTAACACGGTTCTTGTAACGTGATACATTGGCACGGGTACTGATGCTGTCGGCAGTAAACGTGAACGGAACCTTGGACGGATTGGTAACTGTAAGCAACGCCGTACGGGCATCTACAAACTGCAGACTCTCATAGAAATCGGCACCATCCTTCTTCAGACTCATTCTGATTTCGCCCGGATAATAGCTCTGTTCCTGCACGGTACCATCAATGAGAGATACCAGCGACCGGGCATACCAGTTGCGGTAATAGATACTGAAAGGTCCGCAGAAGCCTGCGGTAGGTTTCTCCTTCTCTGAGAGGGTGAAACCCATCCATGAACCCATATCCGTGAAGCATCCGTTCTGACGGCGGGGAGCCCCCGGTGTCAGCTGGATGTCAAGAATATCCTTATACTCCTGACGGGTGGTCTGTGCCATGCCGTCCATAGACAGCATGGCAAGCCCCATAGTCAGTATAGCTATAGACTTAGTCTTCATATCGTTTATTTTAAGTTCTTAATAGTAAAGCTATAGCTCCACTCCTTTGGTGTGATGGTATATTCCGGATGCACCATAGCGCCCCAGGTATTATCGCCACCAACACCCATCTGCAAATGGTCGATGTTCACCCATACCATGTCCTTCTTGTCTACACAGCCGCCATGACGGTGCTCGATGGTAGAAGGAACATAGAGGAGATCATCCTGTGGGAAGTTCCAGGCACTTACGCTCAATGGCTCAGCACCTTCCACCTTGATACCGGCTCCAGCCTTCGATGCGAGGGTGAACCAGCGTACATCACACTTGTTGGCAGTTTCCTGTGCTCTTACGTATGGATGATACTGCTCCCATACGCTGGCAGAATACTTACCGATGAGGTAACCGCTCTTACGGTCGGCATAGTTCTCCTGCGGACCTCTACCCAACCAGGTCATCTGGTCGTAGTCGCCCTTCAGAATCATGCGCATACCGAGACGAGGCATCTCCGGCAGCGCCTTGCTGCCAGGCATGAAGTGCATGTTCACCTCTACATTTCCATTGGCAAGCGTCTGATAGGTAATCTGCATCTGAGATTCCTGCTCAGGCATATCGAAGTCTGCGATGACGGTAGCCTTCTGGTTGTCTGCCTGGGTCTTGATGCCCTTTAGTACCATTTTCTTTCCAGCCTCACGCCAGGTAGCACAGCGCTCCTGAGTACCGTTAGCCACATCGTTGTCGGTGATACCGCGCCAGAAGTTTGGCTGCAAGCCTGCCAGCAGCATTTCCTTACCGTCATATTTCAGTGAGGTCATCTCGCCGGTCTTCTTAGAGAAGCTGATGCTGAAATCCTTGATCTTTCCCTGGATGGTGATGGCATTTTCTGTCTCGGTCTTCTCTATCTGTCCGCTTACCTGTTCCTGAGCCTTTTCCAGTCGTACAGGCAGTTGCATCTGCTCGATGGCTACCTCATGACCTGCTGGAACAGCTCCGGTAGCCTGCTTGCTGAAGGCGCGCAGGGTGAGGAAGTATTCCTTGTTGTCGGCAGCAGGAAGAGTGCCCATAGGTATCTCCATCTCCTTCGTCTGATGAGGCAGGAGGGTTGGGAAGTTCATCTTGCCGCTTCTGATGGTTTCGCCGTTGGCTTCTACTGCCCAGAAGAGTTGATAATTGTCAAGCGTGGTATAGTCGAATCGGTTGGTTACCTTGATGCGGTTCTGCATGAAGGCTACTGGCTCGAAGGCAATGTTCTGGTAAACCTTCTTCACCTCCCAGATATGTGGATGCAGAGAGCGGTCGGCTGCTACAAGTCCGTTGGCACAGAAGTTGGAATCGTTTACTACGCCTACGAATCCCATATCGCCACCATAAGCCCAGTATTTGTGCCCCTTGTTATCGGTCTTGGCGATGGTCTGGTCTACCCAGTCCCAGATGAAACCACCCTGCAACTGGTCGTATTTATTAATCAGATCCCAGTAATCCACGAGGTTACCCTCGCTGTTACCCATGGCATGGGCGTATTCGCAGAGAATCAGCGGACGCTCATCACGCTGGTTGACATGGCGGCGCAAAGCCCAGATGCGGGCATACATCGGACAGTAGATATCCGACTTGGCGTAGTAACCGCCGCCCTCATACTGTACCGGACGGGTTGGATCCATCGCCTTGCTCATATCGTAGAGTTTCTCGAAACTCTTGCCATATCCGCTCTCGTTACCCATAGACCAGATGATGATGGCGGTATGGTTGCGGTCGCGCTTGATCATGCGGTACATGCGGTCGTGGAAAGCAGGATACCAGTCTTCTCTGTCTGCCAGCTGCTTATATTCTGTATCCAGAATACCATGACACTCGATGTTCGCCTCGCCTACCATGTAGAGACCATACTTATCGCAGAGCTGATACCACTCCGAATAGTTTGGATAGTGAGAGGTACGCACGGCATTGATGTTGAACTGCTTCATCATCTTCACATCCTTCACCATCTCACCGATGCTGAGGGTTCTGCCGTGTACGGCATTGTGCTCCTGTCGGTTCACACCCTTGATGGTAATGGCTACACCATTTACCAGAAGCTGTCCGTTCTTCATTTCGACGGTACGGAAGCCGAAAGGCTGTGCCACACTCTCCTCTACTCTGCCATTCCTGTCGGTAGTATTGATGACGAGGGTATAGAGATAAGGACTCTCGGCACTCCAAGGCTGCACGTTCTTCAGCAGTTTTTCGAAATGAATCAAGGTATCAGCAGGTGAGGTGATGCTCTGGATTTGTTTGAAGAGAGATTTACCTGTTGCCGAAAGCACTTTCACCTCAACCTTCTGACCCTTTTGTGGATGGAGCATATTCACATCGAGTGTGAAATTGCCATCCTTATATTGATTGATTAGTTTATTTCCCAATACGTAGTCGTTCATTCTGCTCTTAGGACGAGCCTGGATGAACACATTGCGCTCTATGCCGCTATACTTCCAGTAGTCCTGGTCTTCCAGGTAACTGCCGTCGCTGAAGCGGAACACCTTCATGGCAAGGCGGTTGTTGCCCTTCTTCAGGAACTTGGAGATATTGAAGTGGGCAGGCAGACGGCTATCTTCACTATAACCCACCATCTTGCCGTTGATCCAGAGATAGAAGGCAGATTCTACGCCTTCGAAATCCATGATCACATCCATGCCCTTCCAGTTTTCAGGCACGGTAAATTCGTGTACATAATGTCCTACAGGGTTGTAATCCTGTGGCACGAAAGGAGGATTTGCCTTGAAAGGATAGGTTACATCGGTGTAGATTGGCGCATCGAAGCCCTGCAACTCCCAGCTGCCAGGCACATTGATGTTCTGCCAATCGTTTACGTTATAAGATGTCTTGAAGAAATCGGTCAAGGCAAGACTCGGATTCTTCACCAGTTTGAATTTCCATACACCATCCAGCGAGCGGCGGCGCTCATTCTGGGTATTCAACTGGAAACGGCGGGCGTCGTCCATCTTCAACTGTGCCAAGGCTCCGTTCTCGCTTGTAAAAGGCAAGTAATGAGCGGTCATCGGCATGCGGTTGATATGGGTCACGGTGGCGTCCTGCCAAGGGTCTGAAACTGCTGGCTGCTTGCCATCCTGAGCCGCAAGGGCTACTGAGGTATGGGCACAGCACAGGCTCAGACATATCATGAATGAACTGAAAATATGTCTCATACGGGTTTGGTTTAAAACTGCTTTTAGTTATTTCTACAAAGAACAGAAGAAGGTAACCAGGAAGGGTACAGAAAAGTCGACACAGAAGCCATGGAAGATGGAAACGATGATGAAACTCTCGCCCGAATATCGGGTGATGATTGGCAACGTTGTATCCATGGTCGTAGCTCCACCTACACTGATAGGTGCCAGTTTGCCGAAGTATTTTGCCAGCAGCGGAGCACACAGCAGGGTGAGAATCTCGCGGCAGATGTTGGCAAGAAGGGCGATGGTTCCCAGTTCGGCGCCCCGGTATTCGGTGATGAAGATACTCGAAAGAGAGTAATATCCGAATCCTGAACCGATTGCCAGACAATCGGTAAGCTGGCGGTGGCTCAAGATGAGAGATACGGCGGCACAACCTGCCAGCGTACCCAGAATGGTCATCACAGGGAGCATCATCAGACGGGGATTCACCTTCTTGAAACTCTTCAGCACAGAGGTATCGCAACCGATGCTGATACCTACGCAGAACATCAGGCAGCACAGCGCATAATAGCTCACGTCGCTATCCAGAAGACCTGCCGGAATCACATCACACAAGCCTACGATGATACCCAGAACAAAGAAGCTTACGATAATCAAACTGCCTTTCATGCCTTGCCTCCTTTCCCGGTTTCAGCGTGAGCCGACGATTTAGCCTGCTTTGCTGTAACATACTTCCACAATGCCCAAGCAAAGAGTGCACTACCCAGACTGCCTCCCAAGGTCAGGGCTATCGCCTCAAGTCCCAGGGTCTGAAGACCGCTGATGATACGAGGGTTAGAACCTACCTCGATACCGAGCAGGAACAGGAGTACCCATATCAGCGCCGTGATGATACGGCCGATAAAACTCTTTTTCTTGTTGCGGAGCAGATAGCCGGTACCTATTCCGCATAGCATAATCATTACTATCTTGAGCATTGTTTCTTGTTTTTCTTCTTTATTTTATTGTTCGTTTTTATGAATTACCTTACCATAAAAAACGGATTCCCGGTCGTCTTATTGCTTAATAGACCGAGAATCCTGATGATATTTATAAGTAATCTTCAATGGTTACTCGCCCCTATTACTTAGCCAGGCTGTTTGAGTTCAACTCTGTCTGAGGAGTTGGATAGAACAGCTTGCTCTTGTCGAAACCAGTACGGCCGATTGCAGCCATAGCCTCAGCAGTCTTGCCCCATCGGCGCAGGTCATACCAGCGCAGGTTCTCCAATGGGAACTCTATCATACGCTCGTGCTCAATCTGAGCCTGAACCTCAGCCTGTGTTGTACCGGTCATGGCTGGCATATTGCCGTGAACTCTTCTCACATCGTTGATCAGCGGAATAGCCTCTCCTGTACGTCCCAAATCATTGAGAGCCTCAGCCTTCATCAGAAGAACGTTGGCATAACGCATCAGAGGAATGTTCACGTCGGTATGCTTCTGATCCAAAGCTGCTTTGGTAGGTGGCATGAACTTGCGGAAAGAAGGACGGTCGTAAGCCTCTTCTACCTCCGGATTCCTCTTGATCCAGGCATCCCAGTCGTAACCGTAAACCTTTCCGGTTCCATCGTTAAAGTAAGGATCCTGGAAGAAGACTGAAGCATAAAGACGGGCATCATACAAGCCATTGTTCAACTTACCTTCCTTCTTAAACTCGTTCATCAAAGCCTGAGATGGAGCAATCTCATCCCATCCTCCAAACTCAGCTGTACCTATCCATTTGTGCAGATAGGTACGATACCATGCACCACTCGTGCTGCTCAAAGAAAACTGGATTTCGAAGATAGATTCCTTACAGTTCTTATTGGTACCATTGAACATGCTCAGGAAATTGCTTTCAAGCTCATATCCCTTTACATTGTCAAAAGCCTTAAGTGCCTCGTTCAGATACTCAGTTTTCTTCTCTGGCTGCTCTGAAGCCATGGTGAGATAGGCAAAGCCGAGGTAAGCATAAGCTGAACCGGAAGTAGCACGACCCAGATTATCAGCAGGACGCTTCTGTGGTAAATCAGCACCAGCCTTCTGCAAATCATCCACGATGAAGTTCCAACTGTCAGGACGCTCAGACATAGCCTTGTCAAGTTCGCCTGAAGAAGTGATATATACATCACGGTTTACAATTTTCTCCCAGTTGAGCAACAGCTGCATGTGGTAGAAAGCACGCATGAAACGAGCCTCAGCCACGATTTCTGTTCTATCCTTTGCATCAATCTGTGCATCGGTCATGGCACCAACCTTAGTCATTACCTGGTTGGCGAAGCTGATGCCATGATAGTAATACCACCAGTAAGAGGTAAACTGAGAGTTACCGTTGGTAAAGGTAAAATCTCTCAACTGTACCCAGTTCTGATAGTTCTGGGCGTCTGAACCCATTTCCACATCGTCCTGGCGATAAGCCTCAACAGGCCATTTCACCTCAGGGAAGCTATACTCATCACCGAAATACATCTGTGAGTAAACGGCAGCCATACCTGATTCTGCATCGCTTTTGTTACGCCAGTAGTTACCAGAAGTCAATTCATCTGGCGAAGTCTTTGTAAGAAAGTCATCACAAGAAGTGAGTGACAGTGCAAGGCAAATGCCTGCTATATATTTTAATGCTTTCATAATGATTTCTCCTTAGTTATTTATTTAGAAAGATACCTGTGCACCTACTGTGTAAGAGCGAGAGAACGGATAGGTAAAGCGGTCGATACCACTGTTCAATACGCCCTGTGAGAACTCTGGGTTAGCACCAGAATAGCCTGTGATGGTGAACACGTTTTCTGCACTCACGTAGAAACGGATGCTCTCGCAGTAAATATGCTTAGACAATGCCTTTGGCAAGGTGTAACCCAACTGTACCTGGCGCAGACGTACGAAGTCGCCGTTCTCCAGGAAGCGGGTTGACTCGCGGGTGTTCTGGTTAGGATCACCATAGATGGCACGTGGAATATCGGTCTTGGTGTTGGTAGGAGTCCAGGCATTGAGGGTTGTCTTGAGGAAGTTAGAACCTGAGTTCATACCCTCGTAGTAGTAGCGGATACCATTATAAAGCTTGTTGCCGAATGCACTACCGATAACTGCAGAGAAGTCGAAACCCTTGTAGCTGGCACCGAGGTTGAGGTTAGCCTCTACCTTGGCAATACCTGTACCTGAGTAAGTCTTGTCGTCCTCATCAATCACACCATCGCCGTTCATATCCTTGAAACGTACATCACCAGGCTGAGCATTTGGCTGAAGGAGTTCGCCCTTGCTGTTCTTATGAGCCTGAACCTCTTCAAGACTCTGGAAGATGCCGTCTGCCTGATAGAGATAGAAAGCTCCGATTGGCTTGCCTACCTTGGTCTGGGTTGGGAAGTGCTCTGTACCATACTTCAAACCTACGCCATAGATTGTCTGGTCTTCGTTGGCAAGAGCTACCACCTTGTTGGCAATGGTACTGATGTTGAAACCTACGTTATATTCGAAATCATTGATCTTATCGTTCCAGTTCAACTCCAACTCAAAACCCTGGTTGCGCATCTTACCTACGTTCAAGGTAGGGTTGTCAAGACCAGCAGAAGGAGCGATTCTACGGGTAATCAGGAGATCGCGTGTCTCGTTGATATAGTAGTTGATGTTACCATTCAGGTGGTTACCGAAGAGACCGAAGTCGAAACCGATGTTCTTGGTATCTGTAGTTTCCCACTTCAAAGAGCGGTTCTCCAATGCACGTGCGATGCTACCGGTCCAAGGGTTTGAGCCTGCACCCTGTACATAACCCATGTACATATCGTTGTAGCTGGAAATTCTAGCCAGGAAGTCGTATTTGCCGAACGCATTCTCGTTACCGAGCTGACCCCAGCTGGCACGGAATTTCAAGTTGCTGATTACAGAATTCTTTGGGAAGAAAGGCTCCTCGCTGATTCTCCAACCTACAGCTACTGATGGGAAGAAACCCCAACGGCTGTCTGCACCGAACTTAGATGATCCATCCTCACGGAAGGTGAACTGGAAGAGGTAACGGTCGTTGAAATTGTAGTTAATACGGCCGAAGAAAGAAGCACGGTTATACTCCCAGTAAGAACCTGTACCGTAGTAAGTACCACCTACACCACCACTGATGGTTGGGAAGTTAGGATCGAGGAAGCCGGCTGGCTTATCACTGGTATTGAGCTGACCGTTGATAACCTCGTTTACATTGGTTTTACCTTCTACAGATACTGATTCCCAGTTATATTTAATCATGCTGAGAGAGGTACCGAGCATGGCGTTGATGCTGTGCTTCTGAATCTGCTTGTTGAAAGAAAGCACGTTCTCAAATACCTGCTCCTGCCAGTATGCACGATACTCGTAGTTGTTTGGATAGAGGTTAGGACTCTTATAGTCGGCTGTATAATCCGGATAATGGGAATTATCTATCTCATGCTCACCACGATAACCGTAGCTGGTCTTGAAGTTGAGCCATGGGAAGAAGTTGAATGTCAAGGCAGCATTGGCTGTTGTATGATACTTCTTGTAAGTATTCTTCTTGTAATGGTCGTCGGCTACGACGTTACGGTTGTTTGGAAGACCATCGAAGTCGCTCAAACCGAAGCCATACTTTCTGCTCTCATCATAAATAGGTACGAGAGGAGACATCATATAAGCCTCTTTCAACTGATACTGTGGCTGATGGCCCTTGGTAAACTTGAAGTCTACATTGGCATCGAGGTCGATGATTCCCTTGGTAGCATGTACCTTCATACGTGCAATGTCATGGCGCTCGCTGTTACCGAGGAAGATACCCTTCTCGTCAGCGTGATTGTAAGATACAGAGTACTGACCCTTTTCAGCACCACCGCGCAAACTTATCATGTAGCTCTGAGCCAGACCCTTACGACGGATAGCATCTACCCAGTCAGAGTTCACACCTGTCTCATGAGTTACGTATGCTGGCAAAGGTTCACCGGCATTCTCGTACATCATCTTATGCACCTTCTTATAACCTTCAGCATCCAGGAGGTCGAGGTCCTTAGATACCTGAGTAAAGCTGAGGTAAGAACTGAAATCAACCTTAGTCTCGCCCTTCTTACCGTTCTTGGTTGTAATCAGAACCACACCGTTGGCAGCTACAGAACCATAGATGGCAGCAGCAGCACCATCCTTCAGAATCTCCATAGACTCGATGTCCTGAGGGTTCACGCTGTTGATATCGCCTGGGAAACCGTCCACAATATAAAGAGGTTCGTTGCTACCGGTAGTCTTGATACCACGAATCTTGATGCTCACACCGGCTCCGGCGTTACCACCACTTCTCAGGATGTTTACGCCGGCTACCTTACCCTGCAAAGCCTCAGCTGGGTTGGTAGTAGTGCGCTTAGCCATCTCCTTGGTATTGACAGAAGAAAGAGCACCAGTCATATCGCTACGCTTCATGGTACCATAACCTACTACTACCACTTCGCTCAGCGCCTGTGTGTCCTCGCTCATGGCGATGTTCATGTTTTCTGAAGCCTTCACCTCGCGGTCTACGAAACCGAGGTAAGAAACCTTCACCTTAGCGCCCTTGGCTGCATTGATGGTGAATCGGCCGTCCATATCGGTTACTGCGAGTTCGTCGGTACCAACTACAGAAACAGTAGCACCAATGACTGGCTCACCATTGTCGTCCTTCACAACACCCTGCATCTTGTGCTTGTTGCTCTGCTGAGGAGCGGCTGCCGCATGCTTCTCAGAAACAACGATAGATTTCTGCGAAACCACAGAGTATTTCAAGTTGCGTCCTTTCAAGGCTGCATCGAGTACAGCTGTTACAGGAACGCCACTCTTCCTGATGGTGATATCCTTGCGATGGTCAATGATATCACTCTTGTAAGAAAACCTGTAGGATGTCTGGTTTTCGATTGTACTGAACACCTGCTTCAAAGAGGCATTCACAACATTGACCGTTACTTTCTGCTGTGCCGATGCTCCCAAGAGCGGAAGGCACATCAGGATGAAGATCATCAAACTTTTCAAGTAATTGCGTCTGATCATAATGCTTACGTTTAGTTATACAAATAAGTTTAAATTAACCTATGTTTTTAGGTTTTGTCACAAGGTAATACAAACGTTTTCATAAAAAGTACCAAAGAATCTTTATTATTAACTCTCTTTAACACAAAGTCGTGTTCCTCATTCCATTTTTCTTTGTACTTTAGCACCCCGAAAAGAAAAAGGATATAAAATATGAGCAACGGATTATTACTTTGGATAGACGACGAGATAGAACTTCTCAAGGCACACATCATCTTTCTGGAAAAGAAAGGATACGAAGTGCAGACGGTAAGCAACGGCCCTGATGCCATTGAACTTTGCCGCCAGCAGACCTTCGACCTCATCCTGCTCGATGAGATGATGCCGGGACTCAGCGGACTGGAAACCCTGCTACGCATCAAGGACATCCAGCCTGCCACACCGGTAGTGATGTGCACCAAGAGCGAAGAAGAAAACATCATGGACCAGGCAATCGGTTCAAAGATAGCCGACTATCTGATTAAACCCGTAAACCCGAACCAGATTCTGCTCTCGCTCAAGAAGAACATCCACCGCAAAGACATCGTGGCGGAGGTGACGCAGAGCGGATACCAGCAAGACTACCAGCAGATAGCCATGCAGATGATGGAATGCAGAACGGCGGAAGACTGGATGGAGATTTACAGGCGACTGGTAAGCTGGGAACTGAAGCTGAGCGATACGGCAAGTCCGATGGCTGAGATGCTGGGCATGCAGAAGGAAGAGGCTAACCAGGGTTTCGCCAAATACATAGCCAAGAACTATCTCGACTGGGTGAGTCCCGACAACAGAGACCGCCATCTGATGAGTCCCGACATCTTCAAGCGCAAGATATTCCCGCTGCTTGATGAGGGCAAGAAGGTGTTCCTGATTGTGATAGATAACTTCCGCTATGACCAGTGGCGCATGCTGGCTGAAGACATCGGCGACCTGTTCGACATCGATGAGCAGCTCTACATGAGCATCCTTCCTACCGCCACGCAATATGCACGCAACGCCATCTTCAGCGGTCTGATGCCGAACAAGATAGCCGAAATGTTCCCTGACCTCTGGGTAGATGAGGACGAGGAGGAAGGCAAGAACCTGAACGAGGCGCCGCTGATACAGACCCAGATAGAGCGATTCAGAAAGCACTATACCTTCAGTTATCACAAGGTGAACGATTCGCAGGGTGCCGACCGCTTCCTGGAGCACTACAACGAATGCCGGAACAACGACCTGAACGTGCTGGTGATTAACTTCATCGACATGCTCTCTCACGCGCGTACCGAATCTAAGATGGTGCGCGAGCTTGCCAACAACGAGAGTGCCTACCGCAGCATCACGCAGAGCTGGCTCCGCCATTCGGTTCTCTCCGAGCTCTTCAAACTCCTTTCGCAGAGCGATTACCAGGTAGTACTCACCACCGACCACGGCAGCATCAGGGCATCGAAACCAATCAAGATTGTAGGCGACCGCAATACGAACACCAACCTGCGCTACAAGTTGGGCAAGAATCTGGCTTACCAGAGCAAGGAAGTTTTCACCATCAAGGAGCCTCAGCGTGCCCAGTTGCCGGCACCTAACCTGAGTACCTCGTATGTATTTGCCACGGGCGACAGTTTCTTCGCCTATCCGAATAATTATAACTATTATGTGCAATACTACAAGGATACCTTCCAGCACGGCGGCATCTCGATGGAGGAAATGCTCATACCGCTCATCACGCTGACACCGAGAAAAAGGTAAGAAGGGATAGTTAATAGTTTATAGTTGAAAGTTAATAGTAATCATAAAGTTCAAAGTTCAAAATTCAAAGTTCAAAGTAAAATATATGAAGATAAAAATTGACTCATTAGACACGATCCATGAAGCAGCCAAGGAATTTCTGCAGAACATGGGCGACGGCAAGGTCTTTGCCTTCTATGGCAAGATGGGAGCCGGAAAGACAACATTTGTAAAAGCCATTTGCGAAGAACTGGGCGTAGAAGATGTCATCACATCTCCTACCTTCGCCCTCGTAAACGAATATACAGCGGGCGACGGCTCACCTGTCTACCACTTCGATTTCTACCGCATCAAGAAACTCGAGGAGGTATACGATATGGGCTACGAAGATTATTTCTACAGCGGCAACCTCTGTTTCCTGGAGTGGCCGGAACTGATAGAAGAACTGCTGCCGGAAGACTGCACCAAAGTGACTATCACCGTCGAAGAAGACGGAACAAGAAACGTAGAATGGTAAGCCTCCGACAGCCCCGAACAAAAAAAGCATCTGGCTGAGAACATATTTTCTCAAGCCAGATGCTTTTATCATTTCCTATCCGGGCTGATTACAGGAGAGCCTGGAACTTCTCGGTAAGGGTTGCCTTAGAGGCTGCGCCAACATACTTATCTACCAGCTGGCCACCCTTGAAGAAGAGGATGGTAGGGATATTACGAACACCAAACTCCATAGCGATGTCGTCGTTCTCCTCTACATCACACTTGCCTACTACCAACTTGCCGTCAAACTCCTCAGCAAGTTCTGATACGATAGGAGCAATCTGGCGGCAAGGACCGCACCATGTTGCCCACAAATCTACTACCAATGGCAGTTCGCCATTCTTGTAGCTCTCGAAATTCTCGGTTGTAATTGTTACTTCCATTTTTCTATACCTTTTTATATTAAAACTAAAATTATCTCTAATTGATCTGATAGCTCATCTTAGGATGCTGCTCGATATACTGGATGAGGGCATGGCCCACGCCTACCGTATGCTCACGGGCACGCATCAGCAGATAGGTATTGCTGTCAACATCATGTATCTGGAAAAAGAGCTGCGCCTTGCCCTCGTCATTCTCCAGAATGGTCTGCAGGTCGCTGACCATCGTTTCATCTATCGCATCGCTCTCCACATTGATGGTAAAGCGGTCGATGCGGTTCTCCTTGACCGTCTGCAGATACTCCACATTGCCTATCTGGAAATCGAGATAGTTGGCATTGCCGTAACGGGAAACGCACTTGGCGGTGATGTAGATGGTGCTGCCTTCAACCATGATGCCGCGCCACTTGCCCCAGTCCTCGCCAAAGAGAGCCAGCTCGCCTGAACCCTCAAAGTCTTCGAGCGTAACGAAACCGCACGGCTTGCCCGTCTTGGTAAACTTCGACTTCACACCCGTGATGATGCCGCCCAGCACCACATCCTCCTTCTTTGCCAGCTCCTGCTTGTCGCCCAGTTCAGAGCAATGGGTATTGCAGAGGGAGTTGAGGATGATGCTGTACTCATCGAGCGGATGGGCAGAAAGATAGATGCCCACAAGCTCGCGCTCACGGTTCAGACGTTCGATGGTGCTCCAGCTCTCTGCATCAGGAATAGGCGGCGTAGCTATCTCTATCGCCTCGGTACCGCCAAAGAGTGAGTTGGCAGCCTCGTGCTGTTCCTGCTGGAAGAGCTGACCATAGCGCACCAGCGTATCGAGGAAGGTTTCGCCCTTGTTGTTCTTGCCGAAGAACTGCTCGCGACGGATGCCGAAGCTGTCGAAACCGCCACTCAGCGCCAAGGTTTCGAAAGCCTTGCGGTTCACGCTGGAGTAATCTACACGCTCGGCAAAATCGAAGATGGTTTTATAAGGTCCGTTCTTCAGTCGCTCTGTCACGATGGCATCGGCTGCCGGAGCACCCATACCCTTGATGGCTGAAAGACCGAAACGTATCTCTCCATGCTCGTTCACACCGAACACGCGGTAACTCTCGTTCACATCCGGACCCAAGGTCTTGATGCCCATCGACTGACACTCCTCCATCAGCTTGGTGATTTCGGTAATCTGCGCAAAGCGGCGGGTCATCAGCGCCGCCATATATTCGGCAGGATAGTGCGCCTTAAGATAGGCAGTCTGGTAGGCTACCCACGAATAACAGGTAGCATGAGACTTGTTGAAGGCGTAGGAAGCAAACTTCTCCCAGTCGCCCCATATCTTCTCCAGCACCTTCGGGTCGTGGCCGTTCTCCTGTCCCTGCTTAATGAACTTAGGCTTCATCGCATCTACGATGGCCTTTTTCTTCTTACCCATCGCCTTACGCAGCGCATCTGACTCGCCTCGGGTGAAGCTCGCCAACTGACGGGAAAGAAGCATCACCTGCTCCTGATAGACCGTGATGCCGTAGGTATCCTTCAGATACTTCTCCATACACGGGATATCGTAGGTAATCGCCTGCTTGCCGTTCTTGCGGGCAATGAAATCAGGGATATAATCCATAGGTCCCGGACGGTAGAGGGCGTTCATGGCGATGAGGTCCTCGAATACCGTAGGCTTCAGCTCACGGAGATACTTCTGCATACCCGGCGACTCGAACTGGAAGGTTCCGATGGTCTGACCGCGCTGGTAGAGCTGATAGGTCAGTTCGTCATCGATAGGGATGGTATCGAGGTCAACGACATCGCCCGTAGTCTGCTTGATAACCTTGCATGCCTCCTTCATCTCGGAGAGGGTCTTCAAGCCCAGGAAGTCCATCTTAATCAGACCGGTGGTCTCGATGACATGGCCGTCGTACTGCGTTACCGCCGTCTTCAGTCCCGGGAAATCAGGGTCATCGGCAGTAGATACAGGCACCCAGTTGCTGATAGGGTCGCGACAGATGATGAATCCGCAGGCATGGATACCCGTGCCTCGGATGGTTCCCTCGAGCATCTTGGCATACTTGATGGTATTGCTCTCGCGGGGATCGTTGGAGAACTCTGCCTCGCGCAGCTCTGGGGTATATTTGATGGCATTGGTCAGGTTCATCTTGGCACCGTCAGGCAATCGGTCTGGTATAGCCCTGCAGAGTGCATTCGCCTTATCCAACGGCAACTTCTCTACTCGCGCCACGTCCTTGATGGAGTTCTTCGTCGCCATGGAACCGTAAGTAATGATATGGGCACAGTTCTCATGACCGTACTTATCCATTACCCATCTCAGCACCTTGCCTCGGCCGTCATCATCAAAGTCGGTATCAATATCCGGAAGGTTCACACGGTCTGGGTTCAGAAAACGCTCAAACAGGAGGTCGTACTTCAATGGGTCAATCTTGGTAATGCCCAAGCAGTATGCCACCACCGAACCTGCCGCAGATCCACGTCCCGGGCCCACCATCACGCCGAGTTCCTCGCGCGCCGCCCTGATGAAGTCTGACACGATGAGGAAGTAGCCCGGGAAACCCATGGTCTTCATCACGTGGAGCTCGAAGTTTACATGCTCGTCAACATTCTCGGGCAGCGGGTCGCCATAAAGCTTTTTGGCTCCCTCGTAGGCAAGATGGCGCAGATATTCTGCCTCAAACTTGATACGGTATATCTTATCGTAACCGCCCAATCGGTCGATAACCTTCTGACCTTCCTCTGGTGGCAGCGGGTTCTTGCCGTTCTCATCAGAGGTAAACTCCTTGTAGAGGTCTTCTTCTGATACCTTCTGTCGCAACTGCTCCTCGGTACCGAAACTCTCCGGAATCGGGAAGAAAGGCATGATAGGACCATGGTCGATGCTGTAGATTTCTACCTTATCCAATACTTCGAGGGTATTGGAAAGCGCTTCGGGAATATCCGAGAACACCTCGTTCATCTCCTGGCGGGTCTTGAACCATTCCTGCTTGGAATAGCGCATACGGTTAGGGTCGTCGAGATCCTTGCCGGTAGCGATACAGAGCAGATGGTCGTGAGCCTCGGCAGTCTCCTTATCCTCGAAGTGGCAGTCGTTGGTACACACCAGTTTGATGTTAAACTCCCTTGCCATCTTGATGAGTTCCTTGTTGGCACGCTGCTGCAACTCGTAAGCCTCGCGGTTGGCAAGCAGACTTGGGTCATCGGGCACTTTATGACGCTGGAGCTCGAGATAGTAATCATCGCCAAAGAGGTTGTGGTACCACTGGCAAGCCTCGCGGGCTCCTTCCAGGTCACCATGCAGAATCTTGGATGGCACCTCGCCTGCAATACATGCCGAACAGACGATGAGGTCTTCGTGATACTTCTCCAGATCGGCACGGTCGGTTCGTGGGCGCATGTAGTAACCATCCACCCACGAATTGCTCACCAGCTTGATGAGGTTCTTGTATCCATTATAATTCTTGGCAAGTACAATGAGGTGATAACCGCTCATATCGCCCTTATCCTTCTCTCGGTCGGCTTTGGTTCGGCGTGCCACATACATCTCGCAGCCTATGATAGGCTTGAATGGTTCGAGTCCCTCCTTCTTGCGGTCTTTATTAATCTTGCCGCAATAGTCGGTGAGTTCCTTGATGCCGAACATCACACCGTGGTCGGTTACCGCCATACCCTTCATGCCGTCCTTGATGGCCTTATCTACCAGATGCGGTATCTTCGACTGGCCGTCGAGGATGGAGTATTGGGTGTGTACATGCAAATGAACAAAATCTTCCATTATCTGTTTAAAATTCGAATTTTGACAACAAAGTTACGGCGAAATATTGAAAAAGCCAAAAGAAATATGCGAAAATATTGAAAAAGGTAAAAGAAACCCACAAAAAATTTGCAAAAGTGATAAAAATGACGTACCTTTGCACCAATAAAAACTTAATCCTACTGTATGGGACAGAAAATAAAGAAATTAAAGAAGATAAGATTGCACCGCGAAGGTACCGATCAGCTGGTTACCGGAGCGATAGCGTTAGTAGCCATTGCGGCTATATTGTGGACAACCTTAGACAACAAGATTCCGTTCTGGGCTTTTGTTGTTGTGTTCGGTACGGTATATGGTATCGTGCTCAACTTCTACCGTTGTCCTGTCAGATACCTCAACGTAGAGGATACTTCGAAACTGGTAGTAGCACCAGCCGACGGAAAGATTGTGGTGATAGAAGAGGTGGAGAATGCTCCCTACTTCGGTGACCGCCGCCTGATGATTTCCATCTTCATGAGCCTCTGGAATGTTCATGCCAACTGGTTCCCGGTGGATGGTAAGGTGAAATTCGTGAAGCATGTGGACGGCAACTACCACAAGGCATGGCTGCCTAAGGCTAGCGAGGAAAACGAGCATGCCGACGTGATGATTACCACACCTGAGGGAGTGGATGTACTCTGCCGACAGATTGCCGGTGCAGTGGCACGCCGCATCGTAACCTATGCCAAGGAAGGGGAAGAATGCTTCATCGACGAGCACCTGGGATTCATCAAGCTGGGTTCACGCGTGGATGTCTACCTGCCTGTAGGTACAGAAGTATGCGTAAAGATGGGACAGTCAACTACGGGCGACCAGACCATCATCGCTAAATTGAAATAACATATTGACAGATAGAGGGCAAGCCGGAACATACTTCCGGCTTTCACTCTATCATAATATACTGGAAAAAATGAGTATCAAGAAACATATTCCAAACACGATAACCTGCTGCAACCTGGTTTCGGGCTGCATCGCAACATCGTTTGCCTTCGGCGGAAACCCAAAGATGGCATTGTTATGGATTATCATCGGAGCCGTATTCGACTTCTTTGACGGCATGAGCGCCCGCCTGCTGCACGTTTCATCGCCAATAGGCAAGGAGCTCGATTCGCTGGCAGATGACGTAACCTTCGGTGTGGCTCCTGCCACCATCGTATTCTCACAACTCTTTGTGATGGAATATCCGGGTTTTCTGGAGCCTTTGCGCCCATGGCTGCCTTACGCAGCCTTCATCATCGCAGCCTTCTCGGCATTGCGACTGGCTAAGTTTAATCTTGATGAGCGCCAGACTACCTCTTTCATCGGTGTTCCTACGCCAGCCAACGCCCTGTTCTGGGGTTCGCTGATTGTGTTCAATCCAAGCTGGCTCGAAGGGTATTCATGGTCGGTATTCATCATTCTGGCTCTGATTCTCATCACCAGCTATCTGCTGGTTTGCGAGATGCCTCTTTTCGCCTTGAAGTTCAAACAGTGGAGTTTCAAGGGCAATGAGGTGAAATATGGCTTTGCCGCGCTCACCATCATCATTCTCGCTACTTCGGTAGCACTCGATGGTCTGACCGGTTTCCTCACCGGCTGGTGGCTTGTCATCGTGGCATACGTCATCATCTCGGCGATTATTTATCTGAAGAAGACGAAATAGAAGAAATCCCCTTTATTGGGATATTTAGGTATTTATGTAGATTATTAATTGAAAAATGCGGCTAGATGTGAATCCAGTCGCATTTGTTTTTTCTTCCTGTTGAGAGAGAGGATTAGTTGTGTACGAGCGTACCAATCTCCTCACCATCCATCACCTTCTTGAGGTTACCTACAACATCCATATTGAACACGTAGATAGGAAGGTTGTTTTCCTTACACATGGTGGTAGCAGTCAAATCCATTACCTTCAAGCCCTTGGTATAAATCTCATCATAGGTGATGTCCTTGAACTTGGTAGCTGTAGGATCCTTCTCAGGGTCGGCGGTATAGATGCCGTCTACACGGGTACCCTTGAGCATCACGTCAGCCTCGATTTCGATACCGCGGAGAGAAGAACCGGTATCGGTAGTGAAGTATGGACTACCTGTACCTGCAGAGAAGATGCAGATATAGCCTGCCTCCATCGCCTCAATCGCCTTCCACTTGGTGTAGAATTCGCCGATAGGCTCCATACGGATGGCAGTAAGCACCTTGTTCTTAACGCCCAAGGCTCCGAGTGCGCTGCTCAATGCCAGGGAATTGATAACGGTAGCACACATACCCATCTGGTCGCCCTTGACACGGTCGAACCCCTTCTGGCTTCCGCTCAAACCGCGGAAGATGTTACCACCACCAATCACAATGCCTATCTGAACGCCCATCTCATGGACCTCCTTTATCTGCTTAGCATAATCACTCAGGCGCTCTGGGTCGATGCCGAAGCTCTGCTTGCCCATCAGACTCTCGCCGCTCAATTTCAAAAGAATTCTTTTAAACTTTGCCATAATATAGTGTTTAATGTTTATTGTTTAATGTTTACTGAAGGGATTAGAAATTTGATTTCTCCGAACGCATACGAGCGTATTACTCCCTTCTTGTCATGAAGGATGAGATGACCATCGTCCTCCACCTCTACGAAGGCGCCCTCGAACTTACCGTCCTTATCCTCATACCAGTGATAGCCCTTGCGACGGTAGAGCGAAAGATGATAGAGTCCCGACACATCCATATAGTCGGCACGACGCAGAAGTTCGTAGTATTTGCAGAAAGCCTCAATCACCTTCTGCAGCACCTCTTCCCTATCCACCTCATGGCCCAGAATCTGAGCCAGAGATACAGGGTTGGGCGCATCGCTGTGGAACTCAGTCTGATTGACATCAATGCCGATACCGAAGATGCAGCGCTTGATGCCCTTGGAGTCGATGGCAGTCTCTATCAGCGTGCCACTGATTTTCTTGTCATACCAGTACACATCATTCGGCCATTTCAGCGTAATGCCGTCCGTATAGGAATCAAGAGCGTCCTTCACGGCGAGCGCACCAGCCTCGGAAAGGAGGAACTGCTGGCGCAAAGGTACCCACTTAGGACACATCATCATACTGAAGAGGAGGTTCTTGCCCGGCTCACTCTCCCAGGTATGCACGCCCTGTCCCCTGCCTGCTGTCTGATAGTCAGCAATGGCAATGGTCAGCGCATCTTCATCGTAAGTATCCAAATTCTTCAGGAAGGCATTCGTGGAATCCACTTCCTTTAATCGTATAATCTTCTTTTCCATGTCTATATAATAATGTATAGCGAATCACAACGGGTTATCCAATCAGCAACGGGTTGAAGGCATCCACAAGATGCTCGATGTGTTTCACCTGATGGCCTACCCCTACCACGGTAACAATATCAAAGCGAAGTTCTTTTTCCACCTTCTGTTCCTTGACGTAAGTATTGGCGGCTATTGCCAGATTACGCATCTTCCTGGCATCTACGGCTTCCTCGGGCTGCTGGTATTCTTCACCCGAACGGGTCTTGACCTCTACCACAACCAGCGTCTTACCATCCGGCGAAACGGCAAGGATATCCAGATCCCGCTTGCCGGCTTTCCAGTCTCTGTCGATGACGACATAGCCTTCATTCTCTAGATAGAGCGTAGCCTCGTCTTCTCCCCATTTGCCTAATTCATTATGCTCTGCCATAGTCTATTTTCTTTATTTTGCATCAAAAGATGCTTTTACCTTGCAAAAATAACAAAAAAAGTCCACACTTCAAACTTTTTTATGTAATTTTGCACGAAAAACAATGGAAGATATCAAGAAAAAAGACGAAGCATACATGCGCCGTGCCCTGATGGAGGCTCAGGCGGCATTCGATGAAGACGAGATTCCGGTAGGCGCCATCATCGTTTGTAAAAACCGGATCATATCACGCGCCCACAATCTTACGGAGATGCTGACCGATGTTACGGCTCATGCCGAAATGCAGGCCATCACTTCGGGAGCCAACATGCTGGGAGGAAAATACCTGAAAGACTGTACCCTCTACGTTACGGTAGAACCCTGCGTGATGTGCGCCGGAGCGCTGGGATGGGCACAGATCAGCCGCGTGGTATATGGTGCCAGCGACGAGAAAAGGGGGTATACAAAATATGCGCCCGATGCACTGCATCCTAAGACGACAGTTACATCGGGCGTATTGGAAGATGAGTGCCGCGCACTCATGCAGGATTTCTTTCAGAGAAAGAGATAATTACTTAACGAGCACTACAAGATACTTGCTGGTGCTCCAGAATATCTGTGGATTGGTGATGCGGAGAGTATACTGCTTGTTGGCATCACGTACCAATGCATAAGAGCTTGATGGGTGGGTAGTGAGCAACTTAGCCGACTTTGACATCAACTTGATTTCAGAAATGTTGCGGATATCAACCTTGGTGAAATAACTCTTGTTGAAATTGCCGGTCATTACCTTACCCTTTTCCATGATATGCTGCTCCTTCAACTCCTTCTTGGTACCGAATACATACCAGGCAGTGTTGAGCTGCTTGTCCTGTGCATTGATTGTCTCTGTCTTCTGGCTGCTTTCAGTAGTAAGACGAGAGGTCTTGGTATTCAGATTGTTGATAGTCTCGTCGAGCGCTGCAATATGAATATCCTTCTTATCCAACTCCTCGCGAAGCACCTGGAGTTCCTTATCCTTCTGTGCAATCTGCGCCTGAAGGTTTGCGATGGTCTTCTTCAACTGGTCAGCCTGCAAAGAGCTGTTAGCCATCTGCTTCTGCAGTTTAGCCAGGAGTTCGCGGTTCTGCTGCATACGGGTAGCGATGAACTGAACATCCTCCTTGAGCTGCTGTCTCTTGCTGGCACCCTCGCCGTTCTTCAGAATAGTTACTCTGTGTTCAGCCTCACTAATCTGGTTCAGACCATCCTGGATTTCATTCAATGTACCCATCATATCGTTAATTTCGCTATCTTTCTGAGCGATGATACTGTTTAGCGAATCATTCTGCTGATTTGCCAAATCCTGGGTGTTGTTCTTGCCGTTGTTGCAACTGGTCAAGCAAAAAGCAGCTAAACATGCCGCAAATAATAGCTTTTTCATAATCATTTTCCTTTTTAATGTTTGATTTAAAAAATTATCTTTTCGCGTAAAACGCGTCGCTTCCTATACTTTATTCATTACTTTCTTCATCCCTGCGAGCCCCGTTTTTCTTCTGCCGGCGCTCTTCACGCTTCTTTTCCTTCATCTCCTCCTTGAGCTGTTTAGGATCTTTTCCTGCCAATACGATGACAAATTCGCCCCTTGGTTCTGTCTCCTCAAAATGAGCGATAACCTCGGCAAGCGTACCCCTCACACTCTCCTCGTGGAGTTTGGATATTTCACGACAACAACTCACCTGTCTGTCATCGCCGAAAACCTCAGCAAACTGCTGCAAGGTTTTCACCACACGATAAGGCGACTCATAGAAAATCATGGTGCGCACCTCATCCTTCAATGATTCAAGATAGGTCTGTCTGCCCTTTTTCTGCGGAATGAATCCTTCGAAGCAGAAACGGTCGCATGGCAAACCCGATGAAACGATGGCCGGTATGCATGCCGTAGGTCCAGGCAAAGTCTGCACCGTGATGCCTGCCTTGGCTGCCTCGCGGGCGAGGTAAAAACCAGGATCGCTGATACCCGGTGTTCCGGCATCGCTGATCAAGGCAATGGTTTCGCCACCCTTCAGTCGCTCTACGATGGCAGAAGATGTGCCATGTTCGTTAAACTTATGGTGAGCCACTAATCGATTTTTTATATCGAAATGCTTCAGCAGAACACTCGATGTTCGAGTGTCCTCAGCGAGTACCAAATCCGCTTCTTTCAGTATGCGAATGGCTCGCATTGTCATGTCCTCCATGTTACCAACTGGAGTCGGAACGATGTATAATGTGCCCATACTGACCGCAAATGTAGTTAATTAATCTTTCATAGCAAAAAAAAAACGCGTTTCTTTGCATTTTTTAAAACCTTATTATTAATTTTGCCCCCGAAATGACAGAAAATCTAATTGGGGAGGCGCACCGTCCCGGAAGAATTGAAGTGGTGTGCGGATCGATGTTCTCCGGAAAAACAGAGGAATTGATCCGAAGAATGAAGCGTGCGAAGTTCGCCAAGCAGAAGGTGGAAATCTTTAAGCCGGCGCTTGACACTCGTTACTCCGAGGAAGATGTAGTGAGCCATGATCAGAACTCTATCCGGTCCACTCCTATTGAGTCCTCTGGATCGATACTGCTATTGGCTTCTGATATCGACGTGGTGGGTATCGATGAAGCCCAGTTCCTGGACAATGGGCTCGTGGAGGTATGCAACGAACTCGCCAACCGTGGCGTGAGAGTCATCGTGGCAGGACTGGATATGGACTTCAAGGGTGTTCCCTTCGGTCCGATTCCTGCTCTCTGTGCCATCGCCGACGAGGTGACCAAGGTTCATGCCATCTGCGTAAAGTGCGGTTCGGTTGCCTATGTGAGCCACCGGTTGGTCAATAACGACAAACGGGTGCTCCTGGGCGAGAAAGATGAATACGAGCCACTCTGCAGAGAATGCTACCAGAAGGCGATTCTTAACGAAAAATTATAACAAAAGGAACAGTTATGGGAAAGGAGATTACATTTGATAAATTTATAAGATGGGCGGGGGTTACCCTCATCGTACTGGCCGTGCTCTACATGACCAATTATCTGAGCAGCGTACTGCTGCCATTCTTCATTGCATGGTTTTTCGCTTACCTGCTCTATCCGGTCGTGAAGTTTATCGAAAACAAACTCCACGTCAGAATACGTGCGCTGTCTATCCTCATCGCCATGGGAACGGCTATCGCTGTTATAGGAGGCGTGCTGTGGCTCATCATCCCTCCGATGATTGACCAGTTTGACAAACTCGGTGAGGTGTTGACACGATGGCTGCATCAGACGACTCATACCAACAACCTGACGGCGCTGATCAAAGACTGGCTGCAGGCCAACCAGGAGCAGATAGAGCATTTTCTGAAAAGCAAGGACTTCAGCGATGCCATCAAGACCACCATGCCTAAGGTCTTCTCGGTAGTCAGCCAGACGGCAACGGTACTGATGAGTATCGTAGCATCGATGATTACCTTATTATATATGTTCTTCATCCTGCTCGATTATGAGACGCTGACAGCCAACTGGGTGAGAATCTTCCCTAAGAAGAACCGTCCGTTCTGGAGTGCGCTGATGAAGGATGTGGAGCGCGAGCTCAACAACTATATCCGTGGTCAGGGACTGGTAGCGCTCTGTATGGGCTTCATGTTCTGCATAGGTTTTACCATCATCGGTTTCCCGATGGCGATAGGTCTGGGCATTCTCATCGGCATCATGGACCTGGTTCCATATCTCCATACCTTCGCCCTCATCCCTACGGCATTCCTTGCCATGCTGAAGGCAGCCGACACAGGTCAGAACTTCTGGCTGGTATTCGGTCTGGCTGTTCTGGTGTTCTGTGTGGTGCAGGTCATCACCGACATGGTAGTTACCCCGAAGATTATGGGTAAGGCGATGGGATTGAACCCAGCCATTCTCCTCTTGAGTCTCTCGGTTTGGGGTGCACTTCTGGGTTTCCTGGGATTGATTGTAGCCCTTCCGCTCACAACGCTCATCATAGCCTACTGGCAGCGGTATGTAACGAAGGAGAAGCCGCAATATCATGAAGAAACGGGCAAAAATGTCCCGATTTCGGATAAAAATGAAGAAAATCAGTAAAAATATGGCAAAATATTTGGTTATTTCAGATTTTTGCCGTACCTTTGCACTCGCTTTTGAAACATAAAGCAGAAGATTGACTCGCTAGCTCAGCTGGTAGAGCACAACACTTTTAATGTTGGGGTCATGGGTTCGAGCCCCATGCGAGTCACAGATCTTCAAGAAAAAGGCTTTCCATTACGGAAAGCCTTTTTTTGTTATATCCTATTTACTGGATACTGCAGAAATTCCTTTTTAAAACATTTCAGCCTTAGCCTCTACCCTCTTCTCAACATCATCCGGAAGCTGAGGGAAGAAATCATAGCCGGTGATACGCTCCACTTCATCTACTGAATTTACGAATTCCGTCTTCTTCCTGCCTTTCTGCGACTGGTTACGGCAGATAAAGCCGACGGCTTGCGGATTCTTGCCCGTATGAAGAACCACCTTGAAGAAGGCATCAGGCACTACCACCTTGTTCTTACCCAACTTGCGATGCTCCTTATTCAGAAATATCGGTCCGCAGACAATATAAACCTTACCATACTGCTTCGCCCAGTTGCGGCACTGCTGCTCTATCGTGTTCCATACCCCCGCATTCAGACTGTGGTTCTGCGGACACATATTGGTCATCAGGAAACATTCATCCATCGCCTGCTGGCTCCATTTGTTATCGCCTGCCGGACACATGTGTCCCCTGTCCAAACCACTGTTATAATAATCCGCCAAAGTACCCACGGGTGCCGGCATCTCCTCATCATCAGCAAACTTACCGCGCGGCAACTTACCAGATGCATGCTCCCCCGTCAGCGCCCAGGCTACCCAATTCGGCTGTCGCGTATCATGATTATAAGATACCGTATAAGCCAACCGATGCTTGATGGTTTCAGATACCTTTACCTTAGATACCGGAATCTCCAGCCCCTGCGCCTCCAGATTCGCACCCTCTCCAGCAGTTTCCTGCTTATTTTCTGCAGACGATTCATCGCCCGCAGCATCAGCAGCCTCCTGCTTATTCTCCTTTACAACAAGTGCCTGTTCTTCTGTTGCCAGCGAAGAAACCTTCGGCAAGACAGAAAACGCCACAACTGCGGCTATCGCCAACAGCCAAATCTTAAATGTACCTACTTTCTTTTTCATATCAGATTCATCATTATTTCATTTTCCATGAGACTCAGAGTCTACACTATTCATTCCGCTTTTAGGTGAATAATCCCTAAAATCTCCACAAAAGTAGTATTTTTATGCGAAAAAGAGAAAGAAAATCATAAATTTCTTGCGCATTTCAAAATAAAACACTAACTTTGCATCGCTATGTAGAACAAACCTAGACTTAATACAGTAAAAAGCTCAAACAACTAAGAACTGAAAGTCAAAGGTTACAATACATTGGCAAAAGTGCTCTATGAAATGGACAAGCGAAGAGCATTAACAGAGATTAACTAAAAGTGATGCAAGTTTCCCGCCATTTCTTGTTTTATACAAGGACTGAAGAGCCTCGGGCAACCATATCGGGGTACATTTAGGCTGAGAAATATGAGAAAATAAAAATCAAAACATAATAGCAAAATGAAAAAAATCAAATTATTCTCAATTGTAGCTGCCTTCGTTGCAGCTTTCGCATTCACTTCTTGTAATACAGGCGATGATAACAACAGCAATTATCAGCCGCTCACAAAAGCAGAAAAGGATGTTTGCTATCTCAAGACATCAGGTAGCCGCATGAGCAAACTCGCTTATATGAGCGATGAACATGTTACAGCAAAAGACGGAAAAAAGGAATATTACGACACATTAGATGTCGTTACATCTATCCACGGAGAAGGCAAAGATACTGTAATGACTGTTAACAACTTCCCTGTAAAGGTCTTCGCCCGTTACATTCCAGAAAATGCTGACACGAAAGAACTGAAGGAAGCATTGAAGAAAAATGAGCTGCCGGTTAACTTCAAGAGTATTGTATACTACTATTCAGTTACACCAGTTATCCAGTTCATGCTCTTCCCAGATGCTATTTCTGTAAATCTGGAGTATGGTGGTGCTACACATAAGGTTAAGTTCTATTGCTATTCTAGCGGAAACAGCCGATATACTTTCGGACAAGTTACCCAGGATAAAGGCAAGGTTGAAGCTTATTTGGTTGTTTATGGTTACGAAGTTGATCCAAAGGATGAGAAGAAACCAAATCCTACAGCATTCAACTTTAATATGGCAGGAACCCAGTTGTCAAATGGAACACAGATTAAGTTCTTCGAGCCATAAAGTTCAGAGCAAAAGAAATAAAGAAATAAGAAAACTTACACTTACAAATATATATATGTTAATACTCTCTTAAAAATTAAACAAAAAAGAAAACTATTAGAGGCGCAGTCTTCGTGAGAAGGTTGCGCCTTATTGCATTTATACAAAGAACGCTTTTGGTTGTACTCCTACCGAATGGCGGGAGAAAATGGCTGAAAATCATTCGTATTGAATAAAAAAGTACTGATTTTATTCAATACGATGGATAAAATGAATAAAAAACGACAAGGGTCTATATGCCACGATGAACAGGTGGCGTATAGACCCTTGATTATATGGTGATATTCGTAATCTACATCTCAGCTATTATATTTTTTATGAATTGCTCAGATTCTTAATGATTTCCAAAGGTAGCTGGGTAGCTTTGGCAACCTGTTCGGCAGAAAGTCCCATTGCCAGCAAACGTTGTGCTGTTTCTGTGTTGGCCTCATGCTTGCCTTCTTCTCTACCTTTCTCCATACCTTCCTTCATACCAATTTCCTTACCCTCAGCTATACCTTCACGCTTAGCGGTGTCAACGGAATTCTTGATGTCGCGATATGCCATCTTGCTGGCTTCAAAGCTGATGTATCTTTCTTCTACCTGCTTCATAATCATCTGTATTAAAAATCCATGCCGCAAAGTTACGACTTTATTTTCAAACCCGCAAGAGATTTTAGGGAAAAGTTGCTGAAAAAGTTAGAGATTGTTGAATGTTGAATGTGGAGTGTTGAATGGTCTATATGCTCGATGAACAGGTGACGTATAATTAGTCTTTGTTGATAATTACTTCTTGAATAGAGTCTGGAAACGTTAAAGAATACTAACAAGGTGTCGCATTGCTCACGAATGAGACACCAAAAACCAAAAATTCATACCTGAAAAAACAAATATTACCCCCCCCACTTTCATGTAAAAGCCTTAACTTTGCACCAGGATTTTTACAATCTGTATCATGAAGGATTTAAAATGTTGTAAATTATAATCAAAACATAATAGATATGAAGAAAGTTTTAACTAAGAAAAAAGTATGTTGCTCTTTGGAAAAAGACAGTATATTTTCTATAAAAAAAAGATCAATATGAGAAATTACTTAACTGGAAAAGAAAGATTGCTGGTCGCATTGCTTGCTTTTATTCTTCCTTTTTCTTTCGCGAAAGCAGAAGTAAAAGAAGATGGAAAGACGGGGCAGCAAGGCTGGTACGTCGGAGTAGAGGGTGGAATGCCTTTCGGCTTCTCTACCTTCTCAAGCTTCGGACATGACAAGACGCACCTCGGTTGGGCTGCTGGCTTATATGGGGGCTATCGTTTCAACTCCATCTTCTCGGCAGAGTTATCTGCCAAGTATGGAGAAATGAACTTGTCTGCACAAGACTGTTGCGTAGAACGTAACTATTGGTTGGGTAGCGACGGTATGCTTTACAACGCAGGTGTCCTGGGCATGGACAGTTGGGAATATGCCAATCTGAAAAGCCATGTCAGAATGGGACAATATGGGGCAAGAGTGAATATCAATCTCCTTGGGTTGTTCCCTCAAACAGCTGACAGCCGATGGGATTTGGCTGTTTCACCTCATATATATGCAGTAACGACCAAGGCTGATATTCAGACTATAGCCGATGATGCCAAAGTGATGAAAGGTTCTACCAACTGGCATTTGGGTTATGGCGCAGACTTGCAGGTGAGCTACCAACTGACCTCATGCCTGAAATTGGGCATCTATTCCGGTTTGACTCGTCTTACTGGCGAACGTATGGATGGAATGCCGGAATATCAGCATAAGAACAATTTCTTGTGGGAAAGTGGAGTAAGGTTGGGATTCAACTTACCTTTCAACAATCATCAACAGTAACCCATAAAACAAGATAGAAAATGAAAGCAAAAAGAAGATTTAATATTTGGTTATGGGTGCTGTTATGCGTCCCATGCCTGTTGGCAAGTTGCGACCATGATGTTCATAATGACGAGGAAGAAGGTGGCTTGTCAGTATCGCTCACTTGGGCGGATGAAGCCGACCAAGGCACGGATGTGAAGGACGTGAAGCTCTGGATATTCAATGCCGATGACGGTTCGCTTGTAGAGGAAAAACATGATGGCAGTGCGCAGGAGGTGGCAAGCCAACGCTTCGCTCTTCCTGAAGGGCATTATCAGATATTGGCTATTACCAATCTCATAGAGCCATTCTTCACCACTGACCAGACCCGGTCTTTGACCAATTGGAACAATATCCAGATAGGTTTGACCAATCCTAAAGATGTGAAGCATAATGCCTATTTCGGAGTTGCCGATGTGAAGATAGACAACAAGGAAGGCAGCTATGTGGTGCAAAACCCGATGAAGAACGTGCTTCCGGAACTGACCGTCATCATAGAGAATGTACCGAAAGGCACAGAGATGAGTGGCAAGGCTTTGGATTGTGCCTGGTGTCTGTTCCCTACACAGAAGAACAGTGATGGAGACTACGGTTTGCCGAGCATAGAGCCAACGGAAGTGGAAATACCTACTATCTTGGCTACGGAATCAACCCTGAAATCGGAAGTCATCCGGCTGATGCCGACCATACAGGGAAGCCCCGCCTCTCATGTCTATCTCCGCCTCTTGCTTCCTAACGAGACCTTGCAGGAGTATGACATCACCGCCCCTGCGATGAAGGTTGGAGGAAAGTAT
>ERZ1023617.110-NODE-110-length-37568-cov-15.847120_pt1 | contig 37568 bp, 25 predicted proteins | sample MGYA00380328_ERZ1023617 | MGnify/ENA primary metagenome ERZ1023617 (study PRJEB33179, sample SAMN07448977) | human gut metagenome | biome: Human-gut; feature: Human associated habitat; material: Faeces | host: Homo sapiens | place: India: Bhopal | collected...
TGACAAGTGTCGGAAAGCCCCGAACAGGCATTTAATTAGTCAAACTATCAAAGAACTCTTTGGCTGGCAGCGCAAAGCGGCTTAGCCGATAACCCATTTTTTAACGAACTATTGATATTAAAAAAGGCGATAAATTACAATAATCTGCGCTCTGCAAGGTATGCTACTTTAATGGGAGCGTATCTCGAATGGCATCAAACATAGGAACCGCCGTATGCGGAACCGCACGTACGGTGGTGTGAGAGGTCGGTAAACATGAAAGTAGGAGATAAACACCTATGATTAGTATTTACCTCCTACTCGATTCTATGGGAGTAACTACCTCTGATTATGAACTCTATGCATTTTGATGTTCATAACTATCTCTTGTTGTTTAGAATTTGTGATTTCTTATCCTCATTATAATTGAGTGTAGTTTCAACGTAGCCTTTCAGGATGTCATTCTCCTTAATGGCTTCCCAATATACAAGATGTATCTTGAACTCGCAACTATCGTTTTCATTTTCGAATACCATAGACACCGGATTCTCTTGACCTTTTTCTTGTTTTGGGATAATAGCAATATATCTGCTATCCTGCAAGTCCTTTTTTATTTCTTCATAGAACTTGTTCACAATCTCATTGTTTCCAAGTTTTCTTTTACGGTCAATAATCGTTGTTTGTGAATCATTGTTCGGACCATACTTCAACAAAAGAAACTTTTCTTTGAGTTGAAAGAACAAGTTTGAGGTATGATTTTTGTTGTATTTCGTATGATCCTTTAAGTATTCTTTATGGTGACTTTTTTGTTCATCTAAATTATAATAACCACCAGCACTAGCCTTGGCCTCAATGAAAAAGACAATGGTCTTGCCTAATTTATTCTTAGCGGTAATTACTAAATCAGGGTCGCCGAATCCAGACAAGGAGAATTCGGAATAAAGTTTGATGTCTTGAAATTTTTCTGTTTCGCCTGCCATGCGCAGGAATTCATTCATAGCTTCGTTTGCTGCCTTCTCGTCCTTGTTCAATGCAATACCATAGAATAGAGCGTTCATTGCTCCTCGTTCAGAATAACCTACAATCTTAATATTGTTCATATTTATCTATATTTTATTAAACATTCTTCTAATTTTTCTTTCTGTCTGAACCTGCAAACTATGAGGTTCAAGCACCTCCACCTTTTCGCCCATTGGCAACGTCTTGATAGTAGGACCAGACTAAAGGGTAAGTACCTTGTGTGGTATGATGCTGTTGAATAGTATCTGCAGTAAAGGTACTATTTTTATCAATCTATTGCAACAAAATACACTATATATTATTATTGACATTTTTTAGTATCACCCTCAGTAATTCTATTCATGCGTGCGTCCTTTCAATTATGATATACAACTTACTGAACTTTATAATAGGGCGACCACGATATGTTGATGTGTTATAACCATTTGATTTTGCCCTGTCTATTATTTGGTTGCGATATTCTTCGGGATAATAGATTGTTAGCAATTTAGACGTTCTTTCTGCAAAATATCCGCAGAACTTACGCAATTTTTTTTTGATTCTTCCGTTATTTTTAATAAAGTTGCAGAAAATCATGATAAGTAAAACCTATCTCAGATACATTTGGCTACTTGATACAATTATTGGGTCAAGAGAGCCTTTAACCTACGACCATATTGTCAGAATGTGGGGAGGTTCTCCTTATGCTTATATGGGTGGTTTGTCGATCCGTACCTTCCACGAACATCGTAAAGGTATCGAAGAAATGTTTGGAGTTATCATAGAATGTGACAAATCCAAGGGATACACATATTACATCAAAAATCCTAAGGTGCTAAAGCAAAATCCTTATGCCCAACTATTATTGCGAAAGTATAGTGTACCACAGGAATTCTCAACTTTCAACATGATGCGCGATCGTATCTTGCTGGAAGAAATACCTCATGGCACAGCATACTTTGATGATGTAGTTGAATCTATGAGGACTAATACAGAACTCATAATTGACTATCAACGTTATGAGGGGAAAAGCGAAACACTTACCATGCAACCTTATTCCATGAAGGTCTATGATAGAAGGTGGTATGTTCTTGGTTATATAAAAGAAAAAGAATCCATTAGACACCTGGCATTGGAAAGATTCCTTGATCTGCAAACAACCAGTCAGAAATTTGAGTACCCGAAGGATTTCAATCCACGAAAGTACTATGATCATGTGGTAGGAATCTACGTGAATGAAGACCTCCCTATAGTTAAATTGAAATTAAGAGTGTATGGTGTACAGATGGAATACATGAGAATGTTGCCACTTCACAAGTCACAGAGCGAGGTCAAATCAAGATGTGGAGAGTTTGCAGAGTTCACGTATCGGCTATGTCTTACCCCAGAACTAAAATCAAAGATACTGGCATTGGGGGCGAGCGTTGAAGTGCTTGAACCCTTGGAATATCGCGAAGATATAATGGCTCAAATAAGTTCTACTCTTGATAGATACATGAAAAAATGAAGAAATTTAATGGTGTTATGCGGAGTTTTAGCATACAATACTCTTCAAACACCCGATTCTATAGGTTTTCATTCGTATATATATTATAGAGATAGATCATTTCATTTTTAAAGTAAACGATAAGAATATGACAATGAATGAGAAGAAGTTGATGGGTATCAGAATTATAGTACATCGTGGAACCAATCAGATTGGTGGATGCGTTACTGAGTATGAGTGCCGTGGTTTTCATCTGTTTGTAGACTATGGTGAGCAGTTGCCTGGTTATGAGCATACAGAAATGGAGATAGAAGGACTCACTAAAGGTGATGTCTCCAATTCTGCTTTGCTGATAACTCATTATCATGGTGATCATATCGGCAAGGTAAGTGAGTTGAGCAGCGAGATTCCTGTATATATGGGTAAGACTGGTTGTGAAATCTGCCAAGAATTTGAACTTCACATGTCACACATACCTGGAGAAGAGGGTAAAAGACATCGCTTGATGGCAGATAGAGTTGCTGAGTTTAAACATTTTGAGCCAGGGCATACCTTTGAGGTGGGGCCTTTCAAGATTATGCCAATAGTGATGGATCACTCGGCATTTGATGCCTATGCTTTCAAGATTGAGGCAGATGGCAGAAAGATTTTTCATACTGGTGATTTCCGTACCCATGGTTTCCGAAGCAAGATGTTGCCAACGGTTATTGAAAAACACATCGGAAAAGTGGATTGTGTGGTATCTGAAGGCACCAATGTTGAGCGAAGCAAGGATACCAATACCAAGACAGAGCGGGATGTCAAGGATGAGTTTGTAGATAATTTCAAGGAGAATAAGTATAATGTGGTGTATGTGTCATCCACGAACATAGACAGATTGTTTGCCCTCTATCATGCAGCTTGTGAAGCAGATAGAATGTTTGTCTTGGATGATTTTGCCAAGAAGATGATGGATGCGTCAACAAACATTGAAAAGCTTTGGGGCAAGTCTCGCTTCTATAAAATTCAGAGTGAGCAGAAGGTTCCACAGGTCTTATGGAAAGATAGGGTGATAAACAGTAAATTCTATCATGCTATGGAATCTCATGGTTATGTGTTGATTGCCAGAGCAAATGACAAGTTTGATGAGTGGCTAAAGAAGATGCCAAGCGAGGGAAGAAAAGTTTATCTCTCTATGTGGAAGGGCTATGTGGATAATCCAGAAAGTCCGGCTTATAACAAAAGGTTGGCAGAGGCTGTTGGCAAGGATTATGTTCATATCCATACCAGTGGGCATTGTGATGTGAACAGTATGAACAAGTTGTTTGAAATGTTGGAGCCTAAGGTGATAATTCCAATTCATACCAATAGCCCAGAGAAATTTGTGGCAGCTTTCCCTTCCTGGAATGTGAAGATGTTGGAGGATGGAGAAATTTTTAGTACCAACCCATTTGGCGATATACCTGTGCATGAGGAAGGTGATACCTTTTTGAGTGCAATATGTCTTTCAGAGGATCAAGATTCTGATGATGATGTCAGGATTTCTTCTGTGGATGAGAGACTTAAATGGTGGAAACTAGATTATAAGAATATAAGTTCGTTTGATGATAGTAATCTGGCAAGAGAGACCTTGAAACTTGTTCGAGCAGACAAGAATGTGCTTGCTTTTGAGATTTGGAGTGAGTGTGACTTTGCGCTAATCTTAGGGGAAGTTTATCGAAGAGACAAGACTTTCTACGCAAATCTTGACTCGAAATGTACTTTTGCTTCTGGTGAGATGGTATTGGCGATCATGCGTTTGCCATTCTCATGGAATTTGATTCCAGTGAAGGTAATGGAATTTGCTACCAAGGAAGCATTGAAAAACGTATATGATGAGGGTTTGTTAGATATTGGTATATCTGATTTCGATGAATTTTATGAGTCGTATGAGCCTGTTGCGCATTATGCTCCAGACATGATAGTGAAGCCTTTGGTTGACATAGAGACTTTTGAAGGCAAGGTGCTATGTGATTTGGTACCTGTTCGCTATCTGTTTCCTATGGATGTAGTGGAGCAACTTCATAAGAAAAAATGATAGGGTGTACGGTATGTAAGAGTGTTTCTATAAACTGCATAGTGTATTAAGCACCATGCAGTTCTTATTTTATACCAAACTAATATGATAACATCAGAAAAGGATTTGAGAAAAAAGTTGATAGATGTGAAGAATTAGCAGTACCTTTGCATAAGATAGGCTGCACCTCAGCAAAAAACTCAAGCATGCTTGGCTTTTTGCGTTCGGTTTGCACTATCTTTGGTGGAAAAATATAATAGTTATGTCAAAGACAACGATTAAGAAACTTCTTCAGTCCATGTCGAAGGAAGATATTATTGAAATGGTTATTGAAATGTATGATGCTCGTAAGGAAGCAAAGGAGTTTCTGGAGTATTATGCAAGTCCTAACGAAAATGGTAAACTCGAAGCATACAAAAAGATTATTCGTGCTGAGTTTTATCCTGAGGGACATCGTGAACCCAAAACACGTTTTACGGTTTGCAGAAAAGCTATAGCTGATTTTAAAAAACTCAAGCCATCAGCCGATGCTCTGTCTGAACTGATGTTATCGTATATGGAATATGCCATAAAGTTTACATACGACTTTGGCGATATGTGGGAACAGTATTATGACTCTGTTGAGGGTAATTTCAAAAAGACCGCACAGTTTATTGCAAAAAACAATTTGTGGGAGAAGTATGACAAACGACTCCTACAGTGTGTTGAATGGGCAAGCGGATGCGGCTATGGGTTCGCTGATATTATTGCTGATACGTATGAAGAAGCAAAGCTGTTAAACGTATGACAGATTTGTTGATGATGGAATAGCGTAATATGCAAAATATTACTTGTGCAACTTTTGACGGGTACTCCTTAATGATAGCAAGCTATTATCGAATTCTGCGCAAGTTGTTCGTTTTTTAAGTCAAAAAATGTCCATCAGAATTAAGTATTAAGTATTACAAACTAAGTGAGTTACGCTATCAAAAATCGTACAGAAAAAATGTGGATTTTGAACACCAACTAAAACGAGTGCGCAGTATGAGAATGAATTACTCATATTGCGCACTCGTTTTTTTTAAAGCAATGAAGATGTTCGCTATTCCTAAAAAATTTAGTTAGCGTTTTGAATTACCGTAATCTTATTAGACACGCCATTTGAGGTGAGCGTGAGTTGGGCTGTACGTGCACTACCCGTGGTGTTCTTCTCGAGCGTGAGTTCCACATTCTGAACTTTACAAGGCGTGTAGGCAGGAGTTCCCACCAAGTTGCCAGGCTCGGGCACTTTGAGCCATGACTCCGATGAGGTTAGCGTGGCATTGGTAGAGTATACCGTGAAAGAAACGTAAGGTTTCACATTCTTAGAACCTACCACATAACCATCAGCACTGATGTTTTTAAGCGTAAAAGTTCCATTGTCTACAACTTTATCATTAGGCCCTTTTTCCAAAGCGGGGTAATCAATGTTGAGCAACGGATACTGAAGGATGTAAAGAGGTGTGGTACCAATTTTACCAAACTCACTTGTTACCATTATGTTTGTATGACGTGTTTTGCCTGTTGTGTTAGGCTGAAGCTTAAGGTCGATGCGGTTGCTATAGAGCACTTGCCAATTGCCTGCAGCAATTTTTTGAGTGAAAGGTGGTGTTTGACCTTTATAACTTACGCTGAGCCATTCCTCGTCATACGACTTATTTAATGTCCAAGTGTCGGTTGTCGCTACAAAGCATGAGTCTGCCGTTTGATCGGCATAAGCCACAATGTCGCTAATGTATACACTGGGGGTGTTACGGAAATAGTAGAAGGTGTGATTCTCGTAAGAGCTATCGCCACACGATGTTAAACCTGTTGCAACTGCTAATGTTGCTAAGGCACCAAGGATAAATGTTCTCATGTTGATATGTTTTTAATTTTCGTTTTTGAAGTTTGTTTTTTGGGGGGAATAGAAGTCGTCTGAACTTTTATGACGACTTCTTTAGGAACTTAATACCACTCTACATTGGTTGAGTAAGAACTACGCTTTTCCCATTTCAAAGCATCGGCAAGCTCTGAAGCTCGTGCACGGAATGTGAAGTTGAACGATGAATAGGGCTTAAGCACGACTGAGGCTGACATTTCAAAGCAATGTAGGTCGCGTGCAAGCGACATGGTTGTCATTGAAATTTTGTGCATCTCGAAGTCGTAACCCGAAGAAAAGGCTATGTTCCATCCTTGTGCTATGCGCACGTAGCCCGACGCATTGAGCGTTTGCGTAAACGAGAAGGGATAACGCATGCGGCGCACATTGATTTGGCGTGTACGGTCTTCTGCCATGGTTATGCCGTAAGAAAGCGAGAGTGACCAGGGTATGGAGAACGCAAGATAGCCATCTTTGTCGATGCGAGCCTTCTCCTTTTTTCGTCCCTTACTTTGCTGTGCGGCTTTAAGGTCGGGGTCGACGTTGGCATCTTCCGTATCATCGGTTTCAGTCTGCGTGTCGGCAGTTGTGGCATTATCGTTTCTACGACGTCCCTGGAAGAGGTCGAGTAACTTTTGCCATGTTTGGTTATTGAAGGTATATGCCAAACTTTGCGACATTCCCTGGAAACGACCAAAACGTCCATAGCTCCACTCCGTACGGTCGGAGGTTACCACCTGTCCGTTTTCATTAAACTTATAGGCATACGTTGCAAACACGGCTGCCATTGAGAAGGTTTTGTTCTTTCCTAACTTTAAGCGCAAGCGGGTGCTGAGGTTACTCCACGGACGAGTTTGCGCTGCCATGTTGTAAGAGAGCGATGCTGAGAGTTCATCGATAAGCGATATTTTACGATAACCTGTTGTGTCACGATCAGAACGTACCTTCATTTCAAGGTTATTCGACACCGACATCGATATTAAGCCTTGCTTCGAGCCCGATGGATAACCATAAATGCCTGCTGAGTAGGGCGAATATCTGACCATCGTTGAATTACCCTCTGCATCAACTTTTTCATAATACTTGATGTAGCCATAGCGCGACACGGTGAAGTCGGGCGCATAGCTAAAGCTAATTGAGGGCTTGAAGACGTGGCGTATGGCTTGAATTTTATCGCCAAAGAGTTTTTTCCATGGTTTGTAAAAACCATAGAGTGTGGTATTGGCTGTTACGCCCACATTCCAATCATAGAGGTTGTAGAAGCCATAGGTTGTATCGCACAATTCGCGTTGTAACTCACGATCCCACGAACGATTGATGCGCGAAGCATACATTAAATCGCGGAAAGAAAGGTTGGGCGAAATGTTGATGTATTTAAACAACTGAAAAGTTGCATCGATAGGCACTCGGTGCTGAAAACCATTGCGCCAATCCTTCACTAAATTCGACTTAAAGAGTTTATCCTCCTTCGTGGTAATGGAGTTAGAGAGTTGCCCGGTGTATGACACAGAAATTTTTTCGTACCAACGCTCTTTTCCCACGGAATACTTACGACGGAAGGGATAAAAACGCGCTAAAGAAAAACTCACATCGGGCAGTGTCATTGCGATGGTTGAGTCGCGCATGTTTTGCGTTAGGTTGGCTGAGGCTGCAATGCTCAAACCAATTGTGGGAAAAGTGTGACTAAAACTTACCGAACTGGCACGTGTGCTCTGCGTGTAGCTCAGTGGGTTATACATACTTTCAAGGTTCTTGCGCTCGTAGCTTTCTGAGGCAAAGTTTACACGTGCCGAGAAGGTTGTGTTAGGATTTGCACGCGAGTCTTTTGAATGAGTCCACTGCAACTTAAAGCTCTTTGTAACTTGGTAGTCGGGCATATTCTTTTCGCCTTCTACCGTACGCAAGAAACTAAAGTATACGTTACCACGATATTTATAGCGTTTGTTGTAGTTTGTTTCAACACTTGTTCCCCATGAGCCTTTGGTGTAAATTTCGCCCAGAGCCTTAAGGTCCATATAGTCGTTTATTGCCCAATAGTAACCTCCATCACGCAAATAAAAGCCACGAACGGTTTCATCGCCATAGGAAGGCATAATAAAGCCCGAAGAATACTTTTTATTAAAGGGGAAGAAACCGTAAGGCACGGCTAAGGGCAAGGGTACATCTTCAACTACAAGGTGGGCAGGACCAAACACGGTCTCTTTTCCGGGTCGCACCTTGGCACGCGAAAGTGCTAAATAAAAGTGTGGATGCTTGGCGTCGCAAGTGGTGTAACGAGCATGTTCCAAATAGAGTGTACCATCTGCTGCACGCTTAGAACGCTCGCTGGTCATAAAGCCATCACCTTGGCGCGTATCGACATTGTGAATAAAGCCTTTTTTAGTTTTAAAGTTAAACGACATGCGTTCGCTGTTATACTCATCGCTCCCTTGTTTATAAACAGGTTTTTCAGCCCAACCTCCTTCGGCAGTAGAGTCGGGACGTGCTTCGGCATGTACCAAACTCGAATCCATGTTCATTGAAATTTTGGCTGCGGTGAGTTGCATATTCTGATAGTCGACCTGTGCTTGACCATAAAGGAGTGCCAAACCTGTAGCTGCATCATAGACCATAGAGTCTTGTGCCTGATATTCAACAGGAGAGTCAATGCCTGGTCGGGGTTTCACGGAGTCGGTTTTCAACGAATCTGCTTGTTTTTGTGTGGTAGTGTCAACAGGTATACGCGGGCGGGCTACTGCACGATTATCCTTAGCTGTAGTGGCACTATCAGTAACTGGCTGGGGGTTGGTTAGGAGATTCTTAATCTGAGCAGTAGAGTCGGTTTTAGCCGAATCGTTAAGAGCATGCACGTTCTTTGCCGCCGGCTTAGGTGCAGGCTGCATACGCAAATGGCTGGCCATGATGCACATCGTGGTCAGCACAGAGAGTATGATGAGTAATAGTCGTCGCATTCGTGTGTTAAGCGTGTTCAGCGGGCAACGCCTCGGGTTCAAATTGTTGCACCCAATCCCAAAAGATTTTTACGCCTTCGTGTCCAAACTTTTCAAGGCTACGCGCAGTGTCTTGAACTGAGCGTATTCTGTTGGGATGGCTTTTTGAGTAAAACTTATCAGCGTAACAAATGAGTTGTTCTTCGAGGGTTTCGGGTCGATAGTCACCAGCTGGTAAGGGTAATTGTCGTTGTTTTATCACTTCATCAGTGAGACCTGTCCCTGTGTGTCTTTCACACACACGTGCTATTTCAGGAAAACCTTCGCGTCGCATCAGTTGTCCCCCCAAATATCCATGCATTAAATAAGGTTCTTTGCCAAAGCAGTGTATGCCGGGTGCATCTGTAAGGAAGATTCCCACATCATGCAACATGGCAGCTTGTTCCACAAAGTCCTTATCTATGTTCAATTCTGGGTGAGACTCCGCTATTTTCAACGCACGTTCTGTCACTTGTTTACTATGTTTTATAAGTAACTCGCGCAGCGCCTCATTGTCAGCGTAATACTTATTTATAATATCCAAAGCTCTCATTGCTCGCTTTTTGGGTGCAAAGTTAGTGCAAGGCGAGCACAATGAAAAGAAAAATACAATTTTTATTTTTATTGCTGAGGTGAAGCCTAACTTCGCGAAGCAGAGTTAGTGCAAGGCGAGCACAATGAAAAGAAAAATACATTTTTTTTTCATTGCTGAGGTGAAGCCTAACTTCGCTTGCGCTTCGCGCTTGGGGGGGAGTCAAAAATGTCCATAAAATTTTATTTTTGAATTTCCGTAAATACCCCCAGAGTGTTGCCCTGGGCACAGTTTGCCCTTTGCTATGCATTATCAGCGTTACTCACTTAGTTTGTAATACTTATTACTTAATTCTGATGGACATTTATGACGAAAAAACGAATAGCTTGCTATCATTAAGGATAAAAGCCGAGTTAATCAATAGACTTTTTGCTTACACCCTAAAAAAATCAGGAATCAAACTCGTTTTTAGCTTTAAAGCCATACGAATTTGATTCCTGATAGGAAAAAGAAAATAGAAATTTCTATTAGTTTACGCCAGCTGCGAGTTCTGCACCTGCCTTGAACTTGATAACTTTTTTAGCAGCAATCTGAATCTTAGCACCTGTTGAAGGATTAACACCCTCGCGAGCAGGACGTTCGTTGATAGAGAATGTACCAAAACCGAGGATAGCAACCTTGTCACCTTCCTTGAGGGCAGCAGAAATAGCGTTGAGAACGGCATCGAGAGCCTTCTTAGAGTCAGCCTTGCTCAAACCTTCGGCAGCAATGGCATTTACGAGATCTGTCTTATTCATAATGTCAAAAAATTTAATTTGTTCGTTTTGATTATAATGAGGGAAAACCGCCACAAGAAGATGGTTTCTTTGTGCTTCAAAAAAACGCAACTATGCCCATAAAATGGGACTTTGTGGCTTTGAAACATGTGCAAATATAGGGTATGAACGGCGAAAGCGCAAATAAATCCTTATTTTTTTTAGACTAATAGGTCAAAAAAATACATTTTACGCTGTTTATTTGTTGAAATACAAATAAACAGCGTTTTTTTTTGCCTTTATACCTATTCTTCATTAACGCTATGCGAGCCGCAAAAGCCTAATATTTACAAGCATTCTGCACCCTAAATTACCACAACTTTTGTACCCACACTGTTTTTGCCATCCGAGGTACTAATCATGATATAATAGACGCCTGGAGCCACACGGCTACCACTGCCTTGTTGTGTCACATCCCATTGCCAAGAACCACCAACTGCTGTGCCACGAGCCACTAATTGCGACCCACTGCTAAGCACTTTCACTTCAGCCCCCTCAGTTAAGCCACTTACAGTTACATTTCCTGAAAAATCACGACGAACTGGATTGGGGTAAACCTTAATATTACTCTTGTTGAGCGAAGCTTCGGTTGAGGTAACACCCGTTTCGTACGAACAAAGTCCACAGTCGGTAGTAATGTACAAACGTCCCGTTTGCTCATCAATCGCCATGTCATAAATATTGTCGGATAGCAACGGTGAGTCGGCTGCAGTGTAGTGTGCAAGGATTTCGCTACCATCAGCATTCACCAAATAGATGCCTGCCCCTAAGGTACCAATCCATTTACGGTTTCCACCATCCACCGCTATAGCATTCACCGTGTTGCCCGTAAGCAAATAGTCGGCATAGTTTGTGCCATCATTGCGCGGCACTTTAGGTTGATAAATGGTGAAAGACGATGAGAACCAATCATCTGGATTGGTAATGGCATAAACACCTGTTTCGCAACCTATCCATATTTGTCCTTCTTTATCCTCGGTAATAACACGCGTTGAGGTAATGGAACATTCAGTGCCATCTTCGTTGTAACAGGTGTTGCGGAATGCTGTGCGGTCGTCGCTCGTTGTGTTGAGTGTTCCATTATAATCGAGTGCAGCCACGCCACTTGTTGAAGAGCTTGTGCTGAAACGGGCATTTACCCAAACGCGTCCCTTGCTGTCAAAGAATACGCGTTCTTTACGCTTTAGTTTATCGCCCTCGCCCAATGAAACATATTGCCAAGTGCCATCGGTTTTATACACTACCAAAGAGCTATCGGCATGGTTATTGGCAGCCCACAAATTGCCTGCTGCATCATAAGCCACACCACCCACGTTGATATAGCTATTGCGATCAAGATTTTTAGGATTGGCTGAGACAAGCGCAGAGTTATCCATGTTGTAAAGTTTTTTAAACTTACCATCTTGATACTCATACACACCTTCGCCATAACTTGCTGCCATTACATGGTTCGGGTCGCGCGGGTCAATGGCAACCTGCATAATCGACCTAAAGAAATCGCGCAAACGTCCATCGCGTGATGGGATATTGCGTGCAGCATCTTCGTCCATATCACTCCAAATTCTTCCATCGTAACGACCCAAAAAACCTGGTGTAATATCCTCCATCAAGCCACCTGTTAAGTAGAGGTAGCCATTGTTTACGCGCAGTGCATAACTCTCGCAGTGACGTGGACCAAAGCCACCTACCTCGCCTACAGACTCGGGCAAAGCCGTGTCGGAAGCCGAGGGCTGGTACATTTGCAAGCCCGTGTAACCTTGTGCTAAGAAGAGGGTGCCGTTAGCAGTACGTGTAATGCTTTGAGGTTGAAAGGTTGTGGTTATGCGCTGTGCCTCAACATCGGGATTATCCGTATTAACAGTAACTATATAATTATTTGTGTAAAACTGCACTTGCTTGCCATTGGCATTACCTCCCATCATAATTACGGGCGACACCAGTTTATAACTACCTGTGCCATCGGCATTGAGTGTTAAAAGCGCCACACCACTGGGACGTGAAGGGGGCAATTCTTTTTTATAAGGAACCACAGCATACACGCCTACCCTACTGCCCACAAAGGCATCTACTACCATATCGGGCACTGCTATTTGCCACTGCTGTGCGTCGTAAAGGTTATCTGTAAGCAGTCCGCTCACAATGCAATTGGGCTTTGCCAAATATACATACTTACCCTCAACAAAAGCATCGGCTATGTCGGTGCCCACTTGATAATAAGCGTGAATATTCTCGTCTGCCAAAGACACCAAGACCACACCTTTGGTTGTTACGATGCTTGCCCAATCTTTATAGACATTCAACTTGCGTATAACAATGTTGTCCTCTGAGTAGTTTTTGAGTTGCGGTAAATTCACCACTTTAAAATCGGCCGTAGTCCCATCTCCATTTTTAGGATAAATAAGGTCGATGTTGTTATCGCTATAAATGGTTACGAGACAGTGGCACGTTTCACTCCAACCTATGTAGTTAATGCTACTACTGGTTGAGAGTTGTGCTGTCATTCGGTCGACTGGGATTGAAGCCTGCGTTTCTGCATCGTAAATTAAAAGATGCCCATTAAACAACGCATACACCACATTGCCAACTGCCACTGTTTGGGTAGCGTTGTGATAAGACAGATAATATGTCCAACGGTTGTAACTGGTGGCATTGTTGTTTGCTGACAAACTGCTAACAGCCTCACTCTGAACAGCCCCTGCACACCAACCAGCCAACAACACCATTAAGGCTAAAAGTTTGGGATGCTTCATGCTTGTTTGCTTAAATATTCTACCAATTTTGCTACGGCACGTGCACGATGCGAAATTTTGTTTTTTACGTCCGTGCCCAACTCTGCAAAGGTGCGACCTGTATCTTCGGGAATAAACACGGGGTCGTAGCCAAAGCCTTCTGTTCCGCGCTTTTCGGTGGCTATTTCACCACGCACCACACCTTCAAAAACATGTTCCTCTCCATTCAGTATAAGCGCAATGGCTGTGCGAAATTGTGCAGCACGATTTGTAGCTCCCTTCAACGCAGCTAAAAGTTTTTGGGTATTGGCTTCGGGGTCGTGACGATCGGGATAAGCATAACGTGCTGTATGTACACCAGGAGCACCATTCAAAGCCTCAACTTCGAGTCCCGTGTCATCGGCAAAACAATCGTAACCATAGCGTTCCTTCACCCACCGTGCTTTAATCAACGCATTTCCCTCAAGCGTGTTGGCTGTTTCGGGTATATCATCGTGACAGTCAATGTCTGCGAGTGAAAGTATGTGGAGCGTGTCGCCAAAGATGGCGCGAATTTCAGAGAGTTTATGAGCATTATTCGTGGCAAACACTAACTCTGCTCTTTTTATTGTAGAAGTCATAAGTTTTATTGTTTAGGGTGGTTCTAAAAAAATCTGCTTCAAATATAACGAAAAAAATGCTGATTTATTGAAGTTGTCTAAACTTTTCTGATTTTAAACTTCATTGTTTTTTGAACCTAAATTAGTCATATAAGCAGTTTTGAATACAAATGAAAAAAATCCGTGAAAAGATGAATCCGACTCAATCTTTCCATGGATTTTTGCTATGTGCAATGTGGTTCTAAAAAATTCTTACTTTTCAGCAAGTTCCTTTTCTTCGTGTTGTTTATTCTTAGCCTTTACCTTGATGCGATCAAAGCCTTCGCCAAACACACCAATTACCTTAGACTGCGAAACAAACGCATTGGGGTCGATGCTCTGAATGATACGGAAGATATTGGTGCTTTCGCGTTTCTTGGCAAGCACCACAAGTACCTTGCGCTCCTCCTTTGTGTACCAACCTTGTCCATCGAGCACCGTTACACCACGATGTGTGGCACTAATGGCTGCGGCAATGGCATCATACTGACGTGAGAAAATAAAGAACTGCACAGACTGACGACCGCGGTCTACCACGTAGTCGAGCATAAGGTTTACGATAATCAACGTGCAGTAACCATAGAGCAATTTGTCAACATCGCCATCGGGCAAAAAGAATGCGGTGGTAATAATCACGATGTCGCAAAGCATCATCATTTGTCCCAACGTCACATCCTTATACTTATTGATGATAGAGGCAATAATATCCGTACCACCCGTAGAACCATTGTGCAAGAATACGAATCCAATACCCACACCCTCAATGGCAGCACCCAAGATGCACGACATAAAGGCATTGTTCTGCACTACTTGGGGCAAATGGCTGTGTGGATTGATGTCGGGAAACATGTGCGGACTTACTTGTGCCCAATAAATCATCACCTCTTGTACCAAGCCAAGCATAAAGGTGAGCATAAAGACGGCGTAAATGGTTTTGATACAGAAACGCCACCCTAACACCTTTACTGCTATAAAGAGCAACAAGATATTCACCGAGAAGAACGTGTACTGCACGGGGAAACCTGTGGCATAAAATATTACTGCCGCAGCACCAGCCAAACCACCTGTGGTAATTTCGTAGGGAAGTTGGAAACAGGTAAAACCGATGGCATACATCAACAAACCTATGGTAATGATGATGTAGTCGCGGATATCCTGCGCCACCGTAGTTCTGAATTTGGTAACCATGTTTTGCTAAATGAGTTTTTTGCGCAAAGAGATGCAGACGCGCACAAGGTGTTGGCGACTGCACCTCTTTAAAGGGCGTAGTTTTATTTATTTTTACTTGATTACAATGTTTACAATACGTCCAGGAACCACAATCACCTTCACCACTTGCTTACCTTCAAGATATTTCTGTGCTTGCTCTGAAGCCAAAGCCGTTTCTTGAATGCACTCCTTACTTGCATCAGCAGGGAAGTCGAGGGTGAAACGCGTTTTACCGTTGAACGATATGGAGAGAGTTTGCGAATCCTCCTTCAAGTAGTTTTCATCAAACTTAGGCCATTCAGCATCACACACGCTACCTGAGTTACCCAAAGTATGCCACAACTCCTCAGCAATGTGCGGAGCGAACGGAGCAAGCAACACCACAAATTGTTCGAGCACCTTGCGGCTCACGCACTTTTGCTGTGCCAACTCACCCACGGCAATCATAAAGGCAGGAACTGACGTGTTGTAAGAGAATTCCTCAATATCCTCGCTCACCTTCTTTATGAGTTTGTGCAATGTTTTGAGGTTCTCCTTGGTAGGTTCAACGTCTGTTACCGCCCAATCACCATTTTGGGGATAGAAGAGGTTCCATGCCTTACGCAAGAAACGGAAGCAACCATCAATGCCGTTTGAATCCCAAGGCTTGCTCTGATTTATCGGGCCCAAGAACATTTCGTACAAACGCAAAGTGTCGGCACCATATTTCTCAACAATCATGTCGGGGTTCACCACGTTATACATCGACTTTGACATCTTCTCGATAGCCCAGCCACATACATACTTGCCTTCCTCTAACACAAACTCAGCCGTAGCATATTCAGGACGCCACTGCTTGAAAGCCTCAACATCCAACACATCGTTCTGCACAATGTTTACATCTACATGGATAGGTGTAGTTTCATATTGATCCTTCAAACCGAGGCTTACAAAGGTATTGGTATCCTTGATGCGATAAACAAAGTTTGAACGACCTTGAATCATACCCTGGTTTACCAATTTCTGATAAGGTTCGTCCTTGCACGACACACCAAGGTCGAAGAGGAACTTATTCCAAAAACGTGAATAAATTAAGTGTCCTGTTGCGTGTTCAGAACCACCAATGTAAAGGTCTACATTCTGCCAATACTTATCGGCAGTCTCACCCACCAATGCGGTGTCATTTTGTGGGTCCATATAGCGCAAGTAGTAGGCAGATGAACCAGCAAAACCAGGCATTGTTGAAAGTTCGAGAGGGAATACCGTCTTATGGTCGATGCGGCTATTCTCTGTCACACAATTTTTCTCAGTGTCCCAAGCCCAACGTGTAGCATTGCCTAAGGGAGGTTCACCCGTTTCAGTAGGGAGGAATTTGGTTACCTCGGGCAATTCGAGTGGCAAGCAAGCTTCAGGCACCATTTGGGGCATTCCATCCTTATAATATACAGGGAAGGGTTCTCCCCAATAACGCTGACGTGAGAAGATGGCATCGCGCAAACGGAAGTTTACCTTTACACGACCTAACTTATTTTCAGTAACAAATTTCTTAGTGGCAGCAATAGCCTCCTTTACGCTCAAACCATTCAAACTGAAGTTGTGGAGTGTTTCTTTGCCCTCGACAGGCGAATTCATCACTGTGCCCTCTTTTGCATCAAAACTTTCTTCGCTCACATCAGCTCCTTCAATAAGCGGAATGATGGGCAAATTGAAATGACGCGCAAAAGCATAGTCGCGCGAGTCGTGAGCAGGCACAGCCATAATGGCCCCTGTGCCATATCCAGCAAGCACATAGTCGCTAACCCACACGGGGATGGCATCACCTGTAAACGGATTTACGGCATACGAACCTGTGAACACACCTGTTACACGACGGTCGGCAATACGTTCGCGTTCGGTACGTTTTTTAGTAGCCTCAAGATAAGCATCCACCTCTGCCTTCTGATTGGCAGTGGTGAGTTGCTGCACAAGTTCACTTTCAGGAGCAAGCACCATAAAGGTAACGCCAAAGATTGTGTCGGCACGGGTTGTAAAGATGGTAAACTTCACATCGCTATCCTTCACAGCGAACTCCATTTCAGTACCCTCGCTGCGACCAATCCAGTTACGTTGTGTTTCCTTCAGCGAATCAGTCCAGTCGATGTTTTCAAGACCATCGAGCAAGCGCTGTGCATAAGCAGACACGCGCAAGCACCACTGCTTCATCTTTTTCTGTACCACGGGGTAGCCACCACGTTCACTCACACCGTCTACTACCTCATCATTGGCAAGCACCGTACCCAATTTAGGGCACCAGTTCACCATTGTCTCGCCCAAGTAGGCAATGCGGTAGTTCATCAACACTTGCTGTTTTTCAACCTCACTCATCTGCTTCCATTCGTCAGCCGTGAAGTGGAGTTCTTCGCTCTGCGCAAAGTTTTCGGTACCCTCAGCACCCTTTTCTTCAAAATGCTTAATGAGTTTGCTAATGGGTTGTGCCTTTTCGCACTTTTTGCAATAGAAGTGGTTGAACATTTGTTCGAAAGCCCACTGCGTCCAATGATAATATTTAGGGTCGCAAGTGCGCACTTCGCGATCCCAGTCAAACGAGAAGCCTATCTTGTCTAACTGCTCACGATAACGCTTAATGTTTGTTTCGGTAGTCACAGCAGGGTGCTGCCCTGTTTGAATGGCATACTGTTCGGCAGGCAAACCATAGGCATCATAGCCCATGGGGTTAAGCACGTTGTAACCGCATGAGCGTTTGTAACGTGCATAAATGTCACTGGCAATGTAACCGAGTGGATGACCTACATGGAGTCCGGCACCTGATGGATAGGGAAACATATTGAGCACGTAGAATTTCTTCTTCGTCTCATCCATTTCCACATGATATGTCTTTTCTGTGGCCCAAGTTTTTTGCCACTTCTGTTCAATTTCTCTGAAATTATATTCCATTCTAAAATTTGAGTAAGGAAGTCGTCTAAACTTTTATGACGAGGATTAGACTTAAACTTTTATCATTTCTCATTTCTATCATCACCTTTCCTTTTTAAAGCTCTTTTTGGATTATTCATCGGTTGTGTAGCTCGCTACACTCCCTCTTTAATTTAAATACCCAAAAATTGCTTCAAAAATAAAGGCAAATCTTGAACTTCATAAAAGTTTAGACGACTTCATAGTTTTTATGCTGCGAAATTACTGCAAACTATGCGCAAGGCAAAGTAAAAGTTCAAAAAACTTCTGTTTTAGTTTACTTTTTTCAAAAAGTTGAAAATATATGGGGAGGTTTAGCAATTGACAAAACCTTATCCCCACTCTAATCCTATTCAAACACCCACTCTACTGTCAACACATTGTCTGCCACTTGTTTTCTTGCAGCCAAAAGTGTGTAGCGGGCTTTAAAGCAACCGCCCTCAGCACTCACTTCAAAGCTTTGTTCGTGTGTGTAAATGCTAAAGTCCAAGTTTCCCTTGGGGGTCACATAAGTGCAAGGCAAAAGTTTGCCATTCACAAAGGTCATACGCGAGCGAGTGTCGCCATTACGTTTCAAATCTGCCAAGCCATCTGTTAACAACAAACTTGCTGTTCCTTGATTCGCTGCCTCAGCATAACGCAACATCAATCCTGTTTCTTCAATCAAACATCCGCCCTTTGCTTCGGTGCGGATTATGTCTTCTCCGTTTTCCGTGTTCGAAACGAGAAGCGTCTGTATAGCGCATTTTTTTAACATCGTCTTTTTTTACCTTTGATATTATCAAATCAATTTGAGCCCCAAGACTTTTTATTTTCTAAGGCATTCTACTTCACCCTTTTCTTTCCATTTCGGTCAATCACCACTCCTTGCCAATTAGAGGGCAAGGTGGCACCTAACTTTCTACCATCTATTGAATAGAATGGGGAATTTTCGTCGGAAAATGTAAGTTGCGAAATACCCTCGGGCGATAGGGGAATCTCGAAAGTCAATCGTTGTGCAGCATCCTTGCAACGCAACTTATATACATAGCTTTTGCCTGGAACAAGGTCTGTAAAGCGTTGCGTTATCACGGTGTCGGCTTGCGGAGCCAAATACACGCGGTGCGACTTACGCCACTGCAGTTTATAGGCACCATCGTCCAAGTCGGTATACACTTGTTGTGCAGCCCTTTGTTCTTGATTTGAATTGCACAGACGTTGCGAAATATCCACGGTATACTTGTTCACAAAATTCAGTTTGGGCGCATCGCTTACCAACAAGTCCGTTCCTTTTTCTGTCACATTCACACGCAAACTGTCTGTCAACAGCAAACCATCGGGCGTAATGCCCAAAAAACTCTCACCCCTACGGGCAAACTGCAAATGAACTAACAATGTGTCTCGTTCACCAGGTTGTAACGTACATCCCGTAAAAGCCAACCAGTCTGCTTGTTCCCAACGTGCTGTGTCGGTTGCAGTGTTCTGTATAAAAGCCAAAGGTGTTGTGAGCGTTTGGCTTGATACATTGCGCACCATCAAGCGCACACGCGTAGGGCATTGTGTGGTTGGTTCGTCTAAAACCTCCACCCGTTCAACAACCACCTCACGTCCTGTGCGATGTAAGGTGTCAGGAGGCAAGCAGTCTACCGAGTCTGGACACACCACCAATGCCTCTTGATTACAAAAATAGCCATTATCCACCTTATCCCAACGGTCGGAAGCTGGTTCGCGAATAGCCAACACATCCAGTCGGAAGTAGCCATCCCACATCCCAGCAAAGCCCCAGTTAACATGGAACAATCCTTGTTCATCCAAGCCATCAAGCACAAAGGCATGTCCCTCGGTTGTCATGGCACCTGCTGCATAATACACAGGACGCTTACATTGCAACTCATGGGCTATAAAATTCCAATATGCCACAGGGTCATACTGATAACTGTCCATGTAGTGCACATACTTCAATCCGAAAGCTCGTTGCAAAGGTTCTACCAAACGCCGTGTTGAGGTGCCACTTTCATTCAGTCCCCAATTCATGTGCGATGCCACACCCAAGGCATACATCAGTCGAGCCACTGCTTGGCGTTCTTCGGCACTTTCGTCCTTCACATTATAGAGGTTGCAAATGTTTTGCGTTTCATACACCTCGCCCGGCAATAAGTCATCTATTTCATAATGGGGCGTACTCCATCCCTTCAAAGTGTCTTGCAACGTATAAGTGCGTCGGTAGTAGGTAAGAATTTGCTCCATAGCAATGGCAACACAGCCAGGCACACACCTTGCGTCTGACACACGGCCTTCATCATCGGTATAAAAAGGGCATAGGTCGTTATACGGACTCACAAATCCATGTTGCATCTCGAGCAAAGGTTTTACGGCTGTCCATTTTACGCCATCAAGCGGATATTTTTGAGCTGCCAAGGGGCGTTGCAACATACGTTCGAGTGTAGGTGGCAATTCATCCGCCTTTTTCGTACCATAGCCCAACACCTGTGGCAAACTTTTGTTTTTGCTCACCAGCAAAAACTGTTCATTTTGTTGCACACACCATGCTTGTTGGTATTGTGTCAGAACCAAAGACTTTTGTGCTACACTTTTTTGTTTCAACGTTTGCCCATGCTGTTGGGCAAACCATTGTTGAGCTATGTGTAATGCCTCATTCGCTGTACGCTCGTGTGCACTACACTGTAACGCACAACATAGGGCTACAAACACATATAATATTCTATGTAACATACGCTTTTCTACTTTTTTCGGCAAAATTACGCACAATTAAAGCAATAAACAAAAAAGAACTTGGGTAAAACTGCATTTTTGAGAATCTGACGTGAGACTCAAACATTACTTTACAAGCTAAAAAAATCTCGCATTGTCCACTCTAACGGCGTGAGCGAATGCGAGATATTTTTCTAAAAACTAACGGGGGGGGTAATTCTTCTGCTTCTGCGTTTCGTATGTATAGCCCACAGGAAGGCGCAGTTCGGTGCGGGTTCCATGATGGGGTGGGTCAACATTGACAATGGTGAGCGAAGCCGACCGATGATTGTATTGGTTGAGAATTTCGAGCGTACGGGTTAGCAAGCGCAAACCTGTGCCTGTGTCTCGCCCCGTACGTTTAACTCGCCCAGGATTATAACCTTGTCCGTTATCGGTGATTTGCAACACAAGCATGTCATCGGCATCGATGGTGACTAAGATGTGAATGGCACACTCGGGAGTGAGCACTGGGAAGGCATGCTTTAGGGCATTTTCTACTGGAATTTGTAACGACATGGAAGGTATATGCATGGAGCTTTGCTCGAGTTCGGGGAGGACTTCCCATGTTACCTGTGGATAATCGCCATGACTGTAATGGTAAAGTTCAACGTAACGACGAACAAGTTGCAGTTCATCGCACAATGGCACAGACACTTTTCCTGAAGTTAACAAATTGCCACGAAGCACATCGATGAGCATTTCAACGGGTTGCACCATCTCGGGATAACGCTGCAGCTTGGGCAAAACCGTTCCTAACACATTAAAGATGTAGTGAGGAGATACACGATTGCGCACCACGTCCATTCGCAATGCTGTGATGCGCTCTACTTGACGTTTAATGCGTGCATTAGTGTAACGACGATAGTAGATGATGATGAGCAATGCGAGTAGGGCTATGGCTACAAGCGCACTCACTGTTATGAGTATGGTGTTTTGCTGACGCACATTTTTGGTTGCATAAGCAGCCAGGTCTAATTGCTGACGCAAGAGTGTGGTATCACGCTGATAACGCCCTGTGATTTCGACTACTGCGTTGCGCGATTGTCGGCTGTTTATGGAGTCGGCATAACGGTTGGAGAGTGACTGATAGGTGTAAGCTTCGTGCCATAAGCCATCGCGCTCTGCATAATGTTGCAAACGGCGATAGTGCAACATGAGGTAACGGGGGGATGTAACAAAAAAAGAGTCGCTGTTTTGTGGCATAATGGCTGCTGCCTGCGCACGATGCCCACGCGCTATGGCAAGGTCTGCCAAAAGGCTGCGTATGTAAAAGGTGTTTTGTTGGGGCAACTGTTCGGGGTGCTGGGTGAGCATTTCACGGCAACGCGACAAGTGCTGCTCTGCAAGGTCGAGATGGTCTTGCATCAGATAAATCTCTGCCATGTTTGCATCGCAGTTACACATCAACAAGGGGTTGGCAAACAACTCGGCAAAGACTCGGGCTTGCTTAAAACTGGCGAGTGCCTCATTGTAACGTTTTTCGTAATAATAGCAGTTGCCTAACGAAAAATGATAAAAAAACTGCGTTTGTTGACTTTCGTGTGTAATGTTGCGAGCTGCTTCGTTAAAGAATGCGTGGGCTGTGGCAAATCTTTGCAGTTCTGTGTAAACTTGTGCTAAACCACAACACACACTTGAACGATTACGGGTGTCGCTCATTGAGTCGCAAAGAAAGAGTGCTTCGCGATAATGCTTGGCAGCAAGTGGTATTTGCCCAGTTTGCAAACAAATGTCTGCCAAATTTATGGCAGTTGAAATCAATTCTTTGGGTTTGGGAGGCGTATCTAAAAATTTATAGGCTTGTTGGTAGCACGATTGTGCCAGAGGGGTGTTGCCCACCATCATGGCATTTACACCCCGATGGTTCCACACCAATCCCTCGAGATGCAGATGACGAGGTTGCATGCTCTGACTCCAACGTTCCACTTTTACATAAAGACGGTTTGCCAAACAGGTGTCTCCCATCAAATTGTGTGCGGTGGCTTTGAACACTTCTGCTTTATACCATGCGGCACTGTCAGTGAGTTGGCTTTGTAGGGTATCGAACACACGAATGGCTTGCTGTGGATTAGAGAACAGCAAGTCGGTGTGATTGCCAATCACACTATCAGCATGAGCCATGGCTTGGTCGGCAGTCTTTGTGCTTCTCTGACAACTAACAACCAAGCAGAGGCTCAGGAGGAGTAGAAGGAGTCTCATATATATATTGCCTATAAGTAGTTACTCAATACTAAACGAATAATTGAGAATGCCTATTTAAATATTGAATTGTTTGCCATTTCGTCCGTCTTCGTAGCCCTGTGAATAGCCCTCACGATAGCCACGAACATAGTTTTGTTTTTCGGTAGCGGTGGCAAAGTTGTTGGTTTCATCATAATTGGCTTTTTCGGTATGTGCTGCACCATCGTCGCAACCAGCTGCATAGCCATCGTCATAGCCTGCCTCATAAGGGTCGCGCTTGTCCTTGCCAAGAATTGTGTCGGGGAGTTGTGAGGGTTGCACAGTGTCAGACACTTGGGGCAGTGTGCCAGGGTCGATGGTGGTGTCGGGTACTGCCACTTGCATGTGCGAAGAGTCTGTTGCACCTATAGGGATGAGTTGTTTTTGCTCGCCCGAGGAACGCTTCATGTAAATGATACTTATGACTACGAGCAAACAAAGGAGCACTAAGGAGAAGGTGCGCCAACGATTTTGTCCGTTCGATTTATTATTGTAGTTCATAACTTGTAGAGAGTTTACTTAGGTTGTAGGAGTTTTGAAGGAAAGGGAGTTTTTTGAAAATTAGAGGGAGGGGGGATAAAAAAACAAAGATGGGATTGTTTCTGAAAAAAGAATCAATTACCAGGAAGCTCTTTTGCGGCCTGCGTCCATGCGCAAGAAGATAAAGAGCATCAAGGTGAACCCCCATAGGGAGGAACCTCCATAACTAAAGAAAGGTAACGGGATGCCTATGACTGGCGTTACGCCCATCACCATGCCCACATTGATAAACACGTGGAAGAGCAAGATGCTTAAAACTGAATAGCCGTAGACTCGCGCAAAGGTGGTGGTTTGCCGCTCGCTTAGATAGATTAAGCGCAATATCATGCACAGAAAAAGTAGTAACACGCCTGCTGAGCCCATGAAGCCTTGCTCCTCGCCCACTGTGCAGAAGATGAAGTCGGTGTCTTGCTCAGGCACATATTTGAGTTTGGTTTGCGTTCCATTCATAAACCCTTTTCCCTCGAGTCCACCCGAGCCAATGGCAATTTTACTTTGATTTACGTTGTAACCCGCATTACGGTTGTCCTCGTTCATACCCAAAAGCACTTGTATACGTACACGTTGGTGAGGCTCGAGCACATTGTTGAGAACGAAGTCGGAGGTATAAAGAAAAGCAGTGCTGCCCAATGTAAACACGGCTATGAGCATGCCTTTGCTCACACGTTGCCCTAAGGACTGCCAAGCCAAATAGCCTGCCATAAAGAGGGTGAGTGCTAAAAGTACCCACGATATGTCGAAGGGGATGATGAACTCTGAAACGATGAGCGACAAGGCTATGGCACCGATGCCTATTTGTATGAACAGATGGGCTGCATGATTATGTTTGTCGTAAACCCGTAACAAGCCTATGGTGAAAAGCCAAATGAGGATAAGCACCACGAACTCGCCTACGGAGGAGAGTGTGCCAGGTAACTCAACTTCGCTGAAACGGATGCCTACTACAAAATACACCACTGCTGCTACGGCTGTGAAGAGTATGCTACCTGGCATTCCCTCGCGGTAGAACATAAGGAAGAAGGCTAAGTAAACGAGTGCCGAACCTGTTTCGCGCTGCATAACAATGAGTACCATTGGCAAAAGTACAAGTCCGACGGCTTTGGCAAAATTACGCATCTTGTCGAGCGTAAAGCCATATTCGTTGATAAGTTTGGCTACTGCTAATGCGGTTGCAAACTTTGCAAACTCAGCGGGTTGCACATTACAAAAGCCTAAGTTTACCCATGAGCGTGAACCTTTTATGTCTTTGGCTACAAAGGGGGTGATAAGCAGCACAAACATCATGAACCAATAAAAGATGCCTGCCAAGGTGTCGTAGTATTTGTCGGAACTCATCATGATAACAAAGCCCATGCAGAAGGCACAGCCTATCCACACAATTTGTTTACCCGTACGACTTGACCAAGCAAAGAAGTCGGTATCGCCTATCTCATGGCTGGCTCCACAAATGCTGAACCAACCACACACAAGTAGCACAATGTAGAGGGTGAGTATCACCCAATCGACATTGAACAGCGGATATTGTTTGTTTTCGTTGAGCATGGTTTTGAAATTGAATAATAGAGGGACTATAAAGAACTATAGGATAGAATGGGAGTTAAAGGGAGTTAGAGCAAAGGAAACCACCCTACCTTGCATAATCGCCATATTTAATATGCATATTTTGAAAATGGGTAGCTTTTGCCTCAGATGACGCTGAAAGATGTCCGTTGAGATATTGCTCCATAATGAGTGCGCCAATGGGCACACCATATACATTACCAAAACCACCATTCTCCACATAAACGGCTACAGCAATTCGAGGCTTGTCCATGGGGGCGAAGCCCATAAACACGGAGTGGTCGTGACCACGGTTTTGTGCCGTACCTGTTTTGCCGCACACTTCATAGCCAGGAATGTTTGCAGCACGACATGTTCCCTCAAGCACGGCACGACGCATGCCTGCTACACAGTATTCATACCACTTGCGGTTGACACCCGTGTAACGCTTTTCGTAATAAATGGGGTCGAGACGTCCATCTTGCACAGAATGCACCACATGGGGTGTAATAAAGTAACCGCGATTAGCCACTGTGGCTGCCAAATTGCATATTTGCAAGGGTGTGGCAGTAACTTCGCCCTGACCAATGGCGATGGAGATAATGGTAAGTCCATTCCACGACCCCTTATATGCCTTGTCATAATATTCGGCATTCGGAATCATACCACGTTTTTCGCCAGGAAGGTCAATGCCCAATTTGTAGCCAAAGCCCATCTTTACCATATAATCTTTCCAAGTGGTCATTGCCTTTTGCACAGAACCATATTTGGCTTTATTGTTGATTAAGCGATAAAGGTTCCAACAAAAATAGGAGTTGCACGAGGTTCCGATGGCTGGTATTAAATTGATGGGTGAGGCATGTCCATGACAGCCCACATGCAAACCTTTATAATTGAAACCATGATTACATGGAAAGGAAATTTGTGGATCGATGCTCCCCTCTTGCAAACCTGTTAGAGCTTGCGATATTTTGAAGGTTGAACCTGGTGGATATGTACCCATAATGGCACGGTTAAGCAAGGGGCGCATTAAGTCGGCATTGAGGAGCTTGTGGTTTTTGCTACGGTTACGCCCTACCATGCTACGAGGGTCGTAGGTGGGCGATGATGCCATGCAAAGAATTTCGCCCGTGCTTGGCTCTATGGCTACAATTGCACCCAATTTGCCCGTGAGCAAACGTTCGGCAAGTGTTTGTAGGTCTTTGTCGAGTCCTAAGGTTAGATTTTTGCCTGGCTGTGCTTGCTTGTCGTACTTGCCATTTTGATAATGTCCCTGTGTACGTCCACGCACATCGCGAAGCATAATGCGCATACCTTTTACACCACGCAACTGCTCCTCGTAGGCTCGTTCCACTCCAAGTTTACCTATATAATCGCCCGACACATAATAATGAAGCGAATCTTCGGTCAGCTCTCTTTCGTTAATTTCACCCACATCGCCCAAGATGTGTGCACCTATGCCACTGGTGTATTGTCGGGTGGAACGTTTTTCGATGCTAAAACCCTTAAACCTAAAAAGTTTCTCGCGGAAGAGCGAGAACTCCTCTGCTGGAATTTGAGCCATAAAAAGTTGAGGGGTGTAACGCGAATAGCCTGGATTCTTTTTCGAATCCTTTATGCTTGCCATGCGGTTAATGTAGTCTTCCTTCGTAATGCCTATAGTTTGGCAAAAGTCGAGTGTATCAATGCCACGCTGATCGTTCATAACCACCATTATATTATAGGATGGTTCATTGTACACCAAAATGCGCCCCTTGCGATCGAAGATGAGTCCGCGCGAGGGGTACTGAATGTCTTTTCGGAAGGCATTGGAGTCGGCATTCTTTTTATAGTCATCACTCCACAACTGCAAGGTGAAAAGGCGAATGGTATAAATTAAGATGATGCCTATGGCAATGCCACCGATTACGAATTTGCGTACTTCGAAATTGTTAGACGACATAAGCAAAAGAAATGTTTGTTTTTGAACAGATGCTTTTTAAAATCATTCTAAAACGCATCTGCTTATTTGCGTATAAGCTCCATGGCAAACACAAAAAGGGTGGTAAGCAAAGTGCTACCAAGAATGTTAATAAGGAGTATTTGCCAATCGAAAAAAGAAAAAGCCTCGAAGCTGAAAAATACCAAGCAATAGATAAACACGCTGAAAAAAGCATATTTGCCAAAGGCGCTCCATTCCATTTCCTTATGCGAGGGTACAAAACTTTCGTTTTTATCAGACGGAGAGAAGGCTCTAAGCAACAAGGGTACTATTAACCCTAACAAACACATTGCACCCGAAGCCATACCAGGCGTATTGGTAAGGATGTCAATTGCCAAACCTAACATGAAACCCGAAAGCACGTAAAGCCAACGAGGGGTGTTGCTCGGAAGTATGAGCAAAAAATAAACGTAGGGCATCGGCGTGGCATAGCCAAATATATGCACATGGTTAAACACTAATGCTTGTAAAAACATCAATGCTACAAACCAACCGATGCGCGACATGAAAACTTGAAACACGTTGAGTTTATTTTATTAAGGGTTAATATCACCTAATTTGCATTATTCTCCATCTGCAAAGCATGCGTTTGGAGTGTATCAATTTCGGCTTTATAGGGCGTAGTTACAACCGACACATCACGTAAGTTTGCAAAGTTTGTACCTAATGACACATCAAGTCGGTAAGACTGTCCATCAGACGAATTGCTGATTTTGCTTACACGTCCCACAAATATGCCTGGAGGGAATACGGCAGAATAACCGCTGGTTTCAATGGCTTGTCCCACTTTAACGCGGGCATAACGTGGCACATCGTCAACATAAGCGCTTACCATGCTCGCACCATCCCACTGCAAGTAGCCAAAGTAGTTTTGACCACGCACACGACAACTGATGCTCGACTTGCGGTTGGTTACGGGAATTACCAACGAATGATGAGGTCCGGTAAGATAAACAATGCCCACAACACCACCTCCACCTATTACGCCCATTTCAGGACGTATGCCATCAGACGAACCACGGTCTATAACCAAATAGTTATTAACACGTTCCGAACTGTTGCTTACCACAGTGGCAGGCACCATGGCATAGCCCTTAAGTTTTTCACGCATCAACTTTTCAGTCATAGTGGTATCCTTGGTTGCCGAAGCTAATGCTTGTCGCAAAATTTCTGTTTCGCGCTGCAAGGCTATATTTTGGTCGGTGAGCTGACGGTTTACATGTTGCAAATTGAAGAAACTAATAACGTTTGTGTAAGTTCCGTTCACCCCAGCTGCCATTGAATTGGCTGCGCTGAACCATACACTACCCTGAAAGCTATTGAAACGGAAGAGCAAAACCATACTCAACGTTTCGAGTATAACAAAAAGGAAAGCGTAACTGTATTTGCTAACAAAATCTACCAGATTGCTTTTGGGAGAGTAGTCACTCATTTTTTTTAGTTGTATTCAAAAATGCAAGTAGGCGTTCATCAACCTACTTCCTTGTAAGTGGCATACTTACAAATAAAACCTCACCCCCTTGGTCGCCCTTCGCCAGTATACATGAGATGGGAACCGAGGGGGTGAAGCCGCTCGTCATTGAATAATGGGGTGATTAACGCATGAGGAAGGTGTAGTTTTCAACATTCTTCAACGCAATACCCGTACCCTTAGCCACGCAAAGCAACGGATCGTCTGCTACGTGGAAAGGAATATTGATTTTATCACTCAAACGCTTGTCGAGACCGCGAAGCAATGCGCCACCACCTGTAAGGTAGATGCCATTCTTCACAATGTCGGCATAGAGTTCGGGAGGTGTGTTAGCCAAAGCGTTCACCACTGCCTGCTCAATACGTGCAATAGAGGTTTCAAGGCAGTGTGCAATTTCTTGATAGCACACTGGTACCTCCATAGGCATCGTGGTAATGCGGTTAGGACCATGAATTACATAGTCGGCAGGTGGGTTAGCCAAGTCAGTAAGTGCAGCACCCACATTTATCTTGATGCGCTCTGCCATACGTTCGCTGACCTTAACGTTGTGCTGACGACCCATATATTCCTGGATGTCGCTCGTAAAGTCATCACCTGCCATCTTGATAGAGTTATTCGACACAATACCCCCCAACGAGATTACTGCAATTTCAGTGGTACCGCCACCTATATCAACAATCATGTTACCCTCGGGGGCATTAACATCGATACCAATACCTATGGCTGCAGCCATGGGTTCGTAGAGCAAGAACACGTCACGTCCACCAGCATGTTCAGCTGAGTCACGTACAGCACGAAGTTCAACTTCGGTCGAACCACTTGGCACACCAATCACCATGCGCAATGAGGGCGAGAACAAACGCTTACCCGTGTGAACCTTCTTAATTAAGCCGCGCATCATCTGCTCGCAAGCATTGAAGTCGGCAATCACGCCATCGCGCAAGGGACGGATAACGCGTATTTTATTATTGGTCTTTTCGTACATGAGTTTGGCTTCGTCGCCCACCGCAATCATCTTGTCAGAGTGCGTATCGAGAGCCACGACCGACGGCTCGTTCACAGCTATCCCCCCATCATCAATAATAATGGTGTTGGCTGTACCCAAGTCGATGGCCAATTCCTGTGTAAAGGAAAAGAGCTTTGAAAAAAATCCCATATCGAAAGATTTTGTACTAATTATTTCTCAAACCAATTGTGAATGGCGGTGTCATAATGACTGCTCACACCAAATGCGCGTGTAGCAAACCAACGACGCTCTTCAAGCTCAGTCTGTGCACCATTTTTGCTAATAATGTCGAGCAAGGGCTTGTACTCTGCCTTCGAAGGCACAATTACAACATCGTTAAAGTTCTTTGCGCCAGCACGAATAAGCGAGATACCACCTATGTCAATCTTCTCAATGATGTCAGCCTCGCTTGCACCGCTTGCTACGGTCTGCTCAAAGGGATAGAGGTCAACAATAACGAGGTCGATTTCAGGAATCTCATATGCTGCCATTTGCTTTTGGTCGTCCTCCAACTCACGACGTCCCAAGATGCCACCAAAGATTTTGGGATGAAGGGTTTTTACACGTCCACCCAAGATTGAAGGATAGGTAGTAACATCTTCAACCTTTTGGCAGGGATAGCCCAAAGACTCAATAAACTGTTGCGTACCACCTGTTGAAAGGAATTGTACGCCTTCTTCATGCAACTTGCCGAGCAACTCTTCTAAACCATCTTTGTGGAATACTGATACGAGTGCTGTCTTGATTTTCTTTGTAGAGGACATATTGAATTGTATGTTATTTGCTAAATTTTGTAGTCAACGCGTTTACGACGTGCGCAAATTCGTTGTTTTGCATGCAAAATTACAGTTTTTTTGTTGGCTATCGCAACTTTTTGTCTATAAAAAAAGTGTTTCTTATAAATTATTTTATAGTTAACACAAAAAGGGAAGTGTTTGCCAATTAGGTTTAGCGTTTGGAACCTTGTGATACATTAAACACCTGCTTGATTTTCCAACAAAGTAAAACAGGTATGCAAAATGGAGAGAACCATTTTACATACCTGTTTTTACCATCTCCCTTTAGGGGAGAAATACAGATTCGGTATTTCTAAAAAAGAATCTGATTTTAATTTTCTAAAACCACCTTCTCTTAAAGAATTCTTGCCAAAGCCGTCGTTAGATGTTCTTGCCGTGGCAGTCCTTAAACTTTTTACCACTGCCGCAAGGACATGGGTCGTTACGTCCAGGAGCCTTTTGCTTAACAATAGGTTGGTTGGGAGTTTCGCGTGTATCACGATTAGCAGCTGCAGCTGCTTCGGGATTACCCGCTTCATCCAATGATTCATGACTGGTAGTGAGGTTCTGCTGCTGAGAAGGTTCCTCTTCGGCTGCTTCTTTCACATCACTTGCCACTTGCACGGGAATTTGACCACGCATCAATGTAGCCACCGTCTCATTGTTAATGCGGTTCACCATCTTGTCAAAGAGTTGTACACTCTCAAGCTTAAATACGAGAAGGGGATCCTTCTGTTCGTACGAAGCATTTTGAACAGACTTCTTCAACTCATCAAGCTCACGAAGGTTCTCCTTCCAAGCATCGTCAATGTTGTGAAGGATAATGGCCTTTTCAAAGTCTCTAACCACTTCCTTAGCCTCTGTTTCGTAAGCCTTCTTCAAGTTTGTGCGGATGTTATACATCAACTTACCATCGGTAATAGGCACGAGGATGTTTTCGTACATATCGCCTTGGTTCTCGTACACTTGCTTAATAACAGGCGTAGCCACTTCAGCCAAACGGTCAGTCTTACGCTTAAAGGCAGCCATTGCAGCCTCGAACGCCTTTTCGTAGAGGTCGTCACGCTTCATGCCGTCGAAATCATCTTCTGTAAAGGGAACTTCCATGGCAAAGATTTCAATGAATGCTTCGCGGCAACCTTGGTAGTCGTTTTTATCGATGATATTGATAACGCGATCCCAAATCATGTTGGCAATGTCCATGCCTACACGTTCACCCATCAAGGCGTGACGGCGCTTTTCGTAAATCACGGTACGCTGCTTGTTCATTACGTCATCATATTCAAGCAAACGCTTACGAATGCCAAAGTTATTCTCCTCGACCTTGCGCTGAGCACGCTCAATGCTATTGTTAATCATCTTAGCCTCAATCATCTCGCCATCCTTGAAGCCGAGTTTATCCATTACACGAGCAATACGTTCTGAGGCAAACAAACGCATCAAGTTATCTTCGAGCGATACGAAGAAGACTGAAGAACCAGGGTCGCCCTGACGTCCTGCACGACCACGAAGCTGACGGTCTACACGACGGCTTTCATGACGCTCTGTACCAATAATAGCCAAACCACCTGCAGCCTTCACCTCATCGGTGAGCTTAATATCCGTACCACGACCTGCCATGTTGGTAGCAATGGTTACGGCACCAAGCATGCGTTCTTCTTCCACTTGGTTACCCTCAGCATCTGTCACAACCACCTTACCCAAGTTGCTCTGACCAGCCTTGGCAACAATGTCAGCTTCCTTTTGGTGAAGCTTGGCATTCAACACCTGATGAGGAATTCCACGAAGTTGAAGCATACGACTCAAAAGTTCGCTCACGTCTACGTTGGTTGTACCCACTAAGACTGGACGACCTGAAAGACGCATCTTCTCGATTTCTTCAATTACCGCTTTATACTTCTCGCGCTTAGTTTTGTAAACACGGTCGTTCATATCGATACGTGCAATGGGGCGATTGGTAGGAATTTCCACTACATCGAGTTTGTAAATATTCCAAAATTCGCCTGCTTCAGTACTTGCTGTACCCGTCATACCTGCAAGTTTGTGGTACATGCGGAAGTAGTTCTGCAGCGTAATGGTTGCAAAGGTTTGTGTAGCAGCCTCCACCTTCACGTGCTCCTTAGCCTCAACAGCTTGGTGCAAGCCATCGCTCCAACGACGACCTTCCATTATACGACCTGTCTGCTCGTCTACAATCTTTACCTGACCATCCATCACCACATATTCCTCGTTAATGCGGAACATGGTGTAGGCCTTAAGCAACTGCAAGATGGTGTGCACACGGTCGCTCTTCACAGCATAATCTTGCAAGAGTTCATCCTTCTTGTTCACACGTTCTTCCTCGCTCAGTGTGTTATCTGCTTCGAGCGCTGAGAGTTCGCTGGTAATATCGGGGAGCACAAAGAGCTGATCATCGTGAACCTGGTCTGCAAGCCACTTGTTACCCTTGTCGGTCAAGTCTACGCTGTGCATCTTCTCGTCCACCACGAAGTAGAGGGGTTCAACAGCCTCGGGCATACGTCGGTTGTTGTTTTCCATATACACCTCTTCGGTTTTGAGCATACCAGCCTTGATGCCGTTTTCCGAAAGGAACTTAATGAGCGGATTGTTCTTAGGCAATGCCTTGTGGCTACGGAACAAAGCGAGGAAACCCTCTTCACTCTTTTCCTTATCGCCTGAGGCAATGAGTTGTTTTGCTTCAGCCAACAGTTTTGTGGCGAGCTTGCGCTGCACTTCTACCAAACGTTCTACAAGGGGCTGATATTGTTCAAAAAGTTGGTCATCGCCCTTGGGCACAGGACCTGAGATAATCAACGGAGTACGCGCATCGTCAATCAACACAGAGTCAACCTCATCGACAATGGCATAGTTGTGACGACGCTGCACAAGGTCCTTAGGACTCATTGCCATGTTGTCGCGCAAGTAGTCGAAGCCAAACTCATTGTTTGTACCGAAAGTAATGTCTGCCTGATATGCACGACGACGGCTCTCTGAGTTAGGTTGGTGCTTATCAATGCAGTCTACTGAGAGACCATGGAACATGTAAAGAGGCCCCATCCATTCAGAGTCACGCTTAGCCAAATAGTCGTTCACGGTTACCACGTGTACACCGTTACCAGTCAAAGCGTTAAGGAATACGGGGAGCGTACCCACCAGGGTTTTACCTTCACCCGTTGCCATTTCAGCAATCTTACCTTGGTGCAATACCACACCACCAAAGAGCTGAACATCATAGTGCACCATATTCCATTTGGTGTCATTACCACCAGCAATCCAATGGTTCTGATAGATAGCCTTATCGCCTTCGATGGTTACAAAGTCGTGGCTTGCAGCCAATTCGCGGTCAAAGTCGTTAGCCGTAACCTCAATGGTTTCGTTCTCAGCAAAGCGGCGAGCGGTATCCTTCACAATGGCAAGAACCTCGGGGAGTGCGTCATTGAGCGCAACTTCCATTTTGTCGAGCACTTGCGTTTCAAGTTTATCAATTTGGCTAAAGATTACCTCGCGGTCTTCGATGGGTGTGTCCTCTATCTTCGACTTGAGTTCATCAATCTTCTCCTTGATGTCATCAGCCGAGTGCTGAATGGTGTGTTGAATCTCTTTCGTTTTGGCACGTAATGCGTCATTGTCGAGTTCTTGAATTGCAGGATAAGCTGCCTTAATTTTTTCTACCCACGGCTGAATGAGTTTCATGTCGCGAGTTGACTTGTTGCCGAAAAGCTTGCTAAGAATTTTATTGATATCCATATTGTAGGTTTCCCACATCTCTGCCTCTCTCCTACCCCATTTCATAAGGAGGACTTTAGCCGAGAGCAGGGCTTTTTTATTTTTGTTTGTAAGTGTTTTAATTCGTGCGCAACGGCTGTGGGCTGTTGCTTTATATATATTATAGGTGTCCTTTTATTAAAAAAGAGGAGCCACCCTACAAGCGTTAGGAGCACGAATACGCATCGCCTTCGATAGCGTTGGAGCTATGTAGTCGATGGTGACGGGAGTTTCAATCGTTTCAGCCTTGAAGCCCTCGCCTAAAAATATAATGGGGAATGGAATGTACGATTCGCGTACAAGCTGACTTTCGTGCGTAGAATTGTTTACGAAGCGCCACCCAGGTGCCACCTCAATCAGCACATCGCCCGAATAACGTGGATTGTATCCGCCACGCATGCGACTGATGCCAGGAGTCCAAGCGCCTTGCAACAAACGCGATGAGGTGTAAACATCCTTCACCCCCGAAAGTTGCAACAAAAAGTCTTGCGCACGCTCCAACATCTCAGCCAAGTTAATTTGCTTTTGCTCAACAAGTTTGTGGTTAAGATAAATTTGCGTGCCGAGCGTAGACTCCACGTATTGTCCCTGACCATAAACTGCCACAAAATACATATTGAGCAGAGCAGCCGAGCGTTCTACGTCGAAGGTACCCGTAGGTATGCGATATTTAGACAAATCGGCAGTTTCTTCATCGGCATACCCTGTTGAAGTAATCACAAAAAGGGCATTGTTGCGTCCCACCTTGTGTTCAACCGATTTTATGAGTTGCGCCAATGCATTATCTAAGCGCACATAAGTGTCTTGCAACTCCATGGGACTTTCGCTCACCGTGCGGTGGTCGAGGTTTCCGGCATAGAGAGTCAAAGCCAAATAATCGGTTATGGCATCCGTACCCACCATTGTGCCGTTAATGCACTGTGTGGCAGCACGCACCACCTCCTCGTTTATCAGTCCGCTGGTTTTGTAAGAGGCAAATCGTCCTGCACCAGTAAACTTATGATTAAAGGGCTTTTTCATTCCTCCCGAAAGGAAGTAAGAAAAATTACCCACCAAGTCGCTCGAAGGTTTCCACGTCAGCGTTTTCAGTCTGTCGTCAAGCCTATTGCTATTGAGCACAGTTGTCCAACTGGGCAGTGCTTTGCCATAGTAAGAGGTTGAGCACCATTGTCCCGTTCGGTCATCAATCCACACAGCTGCATCAGCAGCATGTCCTGCACTAAGTATGGCAGCATCGCGGAAAGGTGCAATGGCATAAACCAATGCTTTTCCCTCGGTAGCCACTTTAAGTTCATCGACTACAGTCGACACACCTAAAAAGGTGGGCGAAGAGGCATCCGTGGTTTGTAGTCCTGCGTAATTTTTATCGTTTACGCAAAACACAGGACGCAAGGTTTCGCGGTCGAGCCATTTCAAAGCTACTATGCCGTGATTGTAAGGAGTTGTCCCTGTGGCTAATGTAGCTGCAGCCGAAGCACGGTCTGGGCGATAGTGCGGATATTCAGCCTGTGCATAAACCCGTCCTTCATTCAACAAACGCACAAACCCTTCTTGTCCGTAAAGGGGCATAAAAGCGTTTAAGTAGTCTGTGCGAAGTTGATCAACCAATATATTCACCACAACTCGAGGTACACCCGTTCCTGCAGCTGCAGCACTTGTACCCGACAACACAGTCATTGCTGTAAGCAACGACACAAGTAGGGGCAAGCGCATAGCTGATGCGTGTGAGGAATATTTAGGATTTGAGGACATGAATGAATAATGTATAATTAGTAGAATGTATAAGTAAATACATTACTTAGCAAGAATGTAATACTTAATACTTAATACTTAATATCTTTATTGCTCTAACCAGCAGTGTTGCTATGATAAAGTAAAGTTCGGGTGGGAACTTCTGCACACCGCAAGCAGCTATAACTAAAGTAACTACCACAAGCACAACTTGTGCATAAGGCAGCCAATTACGTTTATGCTGAATAGCAGCCTTCATAAACCATGGGAATGCCACAAGAGGCAATGGATTGAACAAAACAATAAGCCAGTTACTCCCCACAGCAGGATGTGCTGAAAAGAAAAACAGAAAACTAATGATGCACCCCGTAAGACCTTGCGCCACAAAAAGCAGCACATCGAATTGCCAACAGTTTTTGCGTTTCTTCCACTCGTAAACTATAATAGCCAATGCTACTACAAATAGCATGCCAAAGGCAACCATCGGACGCACTGGAAAGATATCTTTATCTTGGTATTGTGCAGGCAAAAGGGTGAGATGGGTTTTCACCAAAGGCAATACACCTTTTTCGGTCTTCACTTGGGCTTCACTCAAAAAGCGTTCAGCATAAAGCGGTGCAAACTCTTGCATACTGCGGTCAGCTGGTTGGTCTACCTCAGCACCGAGCAAAAGGTCTTGTCCAAAACGATTCCACGGACTGGCATCCGAAAACTCATGCACAATGTCGCGCAGTGTTTTCTGTTCATCAACCTTACCCCACAACACCTGTTCCTTTATAGGACTCAACACTTTGTCAAGCGTTCGCGTCGTGCAGTTGTCATAGAAGAAATTGTAACGATACACCGCATTGTGTGGGTCGAGGTTCCTTGCCAAAGCATCACGCACACGCACAGCTTCCTGATTGGTTAAATTAAGAATCTGCTCGTCAATACCACGTCCTTCACGAACGTATGCTTCGTAAAAGAAACTATAGGGAATAACGCTGAGTTCGTAGTCGGTATTGCCCAATATAAAACGCCACATAAAGTGGGGCTGCTTAAACGAGAAGGTGCCGTAATTAAACACCCAGTCACTTCCGTGCTCACCAAACTCCCGCACGCGTATAGCAGTATGTCCATAAAGTTCGTAAACCAAAGTGCCTGGTGTACACGTAAGTATGCTAATCGACACAGAGTCGCCCACAGGTTGTTCGGCAAGCTCCGTGTTACTATTTTGCGCAGCATTTTGTGCCACGACTTGCTGACTGTGTGCCGCAAAGGGCAACAGCATCACCACCAATAGTATGTTAAGCAGTTGTTTCATTTTTTGTGAATAAGAGGTCCCGACTTTATTACCAGTCAACATTCTCTGCGCTGCAAAGTTACAAATTAAATTAAGAAAAAAGGAAATAAAAGTAAAAAGTAGTTTGTGCACCTCATTATTTCAGTAAAAAGAGACATATTAAAAGGCAAAGTATATTGATACAAATCGTCGTCCAGCAATAGGCTGGACGGCAAAGTAATATATATTAAAAGGCAAGGTATATTGATATAAATCGTCGTCCAGCAATAGGCTGGACGACAAAGTAATATATATTAAAAGGCAAAGTATATTGATATAAATCG
>ERZ1023617.113-NODE-113-length-37215-cov-34.325188_pt1 | contig 37215 bp, 30 predicted proteins | sample MGYA00380328_ERZ1023617 | MGnify/ENA primary metagenome ERZ1023617 (study PRJEB33179, sample SAMN07448977) | human gut metagenome | biome: Human-gut; feature: Human associated habitat; material: Faeces | host: Homo sapiens | place: India: Bhopal | collected...
TCTTATGGATAAGACACCACTCGTAGATCTCTTCGAAAGGACTGATTTCAATAATGTCAAAGAACTCGATTGTCCCCTCTTTCCGGGGCTATTTGATTAATATTTAACTAGTCCCGATTTTAACGGGACACTAATGACACAATCTCGTTAACTTGTAATTTCAATTCCATAAAGGTACGATTAAAACTCTTTCAGATAGCGCATCTGCTGCCCTTGATGACATTTCAATTCCATAAAGGTACGATTAGAACGTTCACCTTGTCCCACTCAAGGTAGGTCTCATGATATTTCAATTCCATAAAGGTACGATTAGAACTGTTGAGTACTGTCTGATTGTTCAGCGTAAACTGATTTCAATTCCATAAAGGTACGATTAGAACTTTCGGGCAGAACCAGTCTGTATCTTGCAATCTCGATTTCAATTCCATAAAGGTACGATTAGAACAGCAAGGTAGGTTCATGCTGCACTTGCTCATAAACATTTCAATTCCATAAAGGTACGATTAGAACTTTTATTTTTAGTTACACACTCATCTCAAGCATCTTATTTCAATTCCATAAAGGTACGATTAGAACCCAGTTTTCCCCCTCACTGCCAAAGGCCAGTGAGCAAATTTCAATTCCATAAAGGTACGATTAGAACTGTATCGTCTTCGTCAATTTATTCGAAAAAAATAATTTCAATTCCATAAAGGTACGATTAGAACATGTCTTTTAGATTTTCAAAAATTCCGCGTTCGTAATTTCAATTCCATAAAGGTACGATTAGAACGGACAGAGCCACAGGTCAAATTGTGTCGAGAACAGTAATTTCAATTCCATAAAGGTACGATTAGAACGGTATGAGGCGGCAGAGCCGCACGCGGTCGAGCTTATTTCAATTCCATAAAGGTACGATTAGAACTCCTGACTGAACATTATAATTTTGAGTCATTGCTATTTCAATTCCATAAAGGTACGATTAGAACAAAAGAATTTAACACTCAAATACGTCTCTATTCCGTATTTCAATTCCATAAAGGTACGATTAGAACCGGCGGGAGCCGCCCATGAAAAACACCGCCCCTCATTTCAATTCCATAAAGGTACGATTAGAACGTGCTAAATTTACCGTTCGTGACCCTGGTCTTATCATATTTCAATTCCATAAAGGTACGATTAGAACATGCGGACGGAGGGAGTTGCTTCCATACTCTCCAAATTTCAATTCCATAAAGGTACGATTAGAACGCATTGCGTCACCTGCCAAAGCTTGATTAATTTGATTTCAATTCCATAAAGGTACGATTAGAACAGAAGCACCTTCAGTAAAAGAAGAAGGACCCGAAAATTTCAATTCCATAAAGGTACGATTAGAACTTGAAATAACACGCTCCAAATCAGAATAATTAACGTAATTTCAATTCCATAAAGGTACGATTAGAACGTGCAATATCTGCACCAGCATTATACGGACGTATCTCATTTCAATTCCATAAAGGTACGATTAGAACAGGCATAGCACCTTCGGCTAAAGACTGATTGACCTGATTTCAATTCCATAAAGGTACGATTAGAACTTGAGCTCGAGGAAGAACACCGGTAAGATAATCAAATTTCAATTCCATAAAGGTACGATTAGAACGCGAATATTGGGGAGCCCCCTGGGGGGCGCACGGGAATTTCAATTCCATAAAGGTACGATTAGAACGCGCAATGAGAATGAGAACCCCTGCGGCTATATCGATTTCAATTCCATAAAGGTACGATTATAACAGCTCCGACAGAAATAGTTACTCGGGTGTTACCGTATTTCAATTCCATAAAGGTACGATTAGAACTAAAATAGCTCAGTCTTCTTCGGAAAGTACACAGATATTTCAATTCCATAAAGGTACGATTAGAACGGGATACAACGATAAATACCAATGATAATACCGTATTTCAATTCCATAAAGGTACGATTAGAACTCTACGTTGATGTTGCTCTGGTTGTTGCTCTCTAATTTCAATTCCATAAAGGTACGATTAGAACTTACTATTATTCGATGCTCCTTGAAATCTTCGAATTTCAATTCCATAAAGGTACGATTAGAACTCCCACACCTCTTATCTCAAGTCTTGAGCATGAGCAAATTTCAATTCCATAAAGGTACGATTAGAACGATGAGAACCAGGAGCGACCATAACAGGTGCGCCCCTATTTCAATTCCATAAAGGTACGATTAGAACAATCACAACAAGAGTTTGATGAGATATACGAGCTTATTTCAATTCCATAAAGGTACGATTAGAACATTCCGCTACGATATATATTGCGCTTTTCGTGCTGTATTTCAATTCCATAAAGGTACGATTAGAACCTTTAGACTTTGCCATAATATTAATAGATTAAAATTTCAATTCCATAAAGGTACGATTAGAACCTACAAAGAAGACGAAGAGGAACGTAAATTCACTAATTTCAATTCCATAAAGGTACGATTAGAACACTGAGCTCGAGGTAAAACACCAGTAAAATAATCAACATTTCAATTCCATAAAGGTACGATTAGAACCACGAATTTCTTCAAGATAAATACTTGAATTCAAAATTTCAATTCCATAAAGGTACGATTAGAACGCCCAGTTCAGCCTTTCCAACCTCCTGATATATCCATTTCAATTCCATAAAGGTACGATTAGAACAAATCTCACTTTTACCTAACATGAACAAGTTAGCATTTCAATTCCATAAAGGTACGATTAGAACACACTCAACAACAAGTTGTTGGCTTCATGTTCAAATTTCAATTCCATAAAGGTACGATTAGAACACGTGCTAATAATGCTTCCGCTGTGCGTAACGAAATTTCAATTCCATAAAGGTACGATTAGAACCTATTAATCCTCAGATTAATAGTAATTTTGCTGAATTTCAATTCCATAAAGGTACAATTAGAACTGATTTGAGCCATCGCAATATGTTTACGGCTCAGATATTTCAATTCCATAAAGGTACGATTAGAACATTATCTTCTTGGTGTGCTGCCTACTGCTCAGTAATTTCAATTCCATAAAGGTACGATTAGAACTCATATTCACTTTCAGCATCTTCAATCATGTCTTTAATTTCAATTCCATAAAGGTACGATTAGAACGCGTATGGTTGACGGGCTTTTGTCTTATATTAATTAATTTCAATTCCATAAAGGTACGATTAGAACAACATCTTGCTGTGTCCAAAGAGCGATTTGCTCCATTTCAATTCCATAAAGGTACGATTAGAACGCCAAACCTCGATGAATAGTGTTATAGAAATCAGTATTTCAATTCCATAAAGGTACGATTAGAACACACTTATTTTGTTCCTGCCCCTTGTAATGTTAATTTCAATTCCATAAAGGTACGATTAGAACGACCTTTCCCATCGTCATATGTTTACCGCTCAAATATTTCAATTCCATAAAGGTACGATTAGAACCACGTCCTTGGTGTTGATGATGCTATCTTAATAGGATTTCAATTCCATAAAGGTACGATTAGAACGGTCTCGACTCTTCTATTTTGGTTGCCAATATTTATTTCAATTCCATAAAGGTACGATTAGAACAATACTTTGAAGCATTGGTTTGACCCTGCTAAACAATTTCAATTCCATAAAGGTACGATTAGAACACCTTTCGCACCGCCATATGTTTACTGCACAGCCATTTCAATTCCATAAAGGTACGATTAGAACAATATTATCAGAAGAATTTTGCTATTCGTCAAACAAATTTCAATTCCATAAAGGTACGATTAGAACAGGGTGAACCTACCGAGTTATTTCCTGTTAAATTATTTCAATTCCATAAAGGTACGATTAGAACTTGTATACTGCTGAAAAAATGCGTCTTGAGCCTAAATATTTCAATTCCATAAAGGTACGATTAGAACATTGCCAATTTCTTGGATAAAAACGATACTTCTTTATTTCAATTCCATAAAGGTACGATTAGAACAAGATGTTGTCCAACGTCTTTTAGCTGATTCCGCATTTCAATTCCATAAAGGTACGATTAGAACTGGATACATTACTGATTGCTCGTGGCGCTGCTTTATTTCAATTCCATAAAGGTACGATTAGAACGTTTCTTTAGGTTCTTTCCCTTTAATTACGTTTGAATTTCAATTCCATAAAGGTACGATTAGAACGACTATCTCCCTAATCTTTGTAATGATGAGGATAATAATTTCAATTCCATAAAGGTACGATTAGAACCCTCAGACGGACAAACGTACTTCTGTATTTATCTCATTTCAATTCCATAAAGGTACGATTAGAACATACCACAACCGCCGAAGGTATCTATGCAGCTCTATTTCAATTCCATAAAGGTACGATTAGAACTTATAACCCTCATCGTCACCATCTTAACATTGACCTATTTCAATTCCATAAAGGTACGATTAGAACCCGTCCCTCTCTTTGTTATCCTATCTTTGTTAATCAGATTTCAATTCCATAAAGGTACGATTAGAACGACTCGTGCCAATAATGCGTCTGCTGTTCGTAACGAAATTTCAATTCCATAAAGGTACGATTAGAACCGATTTCGGTAAGCCTGTGAAACTCAAAAGAGTTAATTTCAATTCCATAAAGGTACGATTAGAACGGATAGGGAAAGGGAATGGAGTCTCTTTTAACAAATTTCAATTCCATAAAGGTACGATTAGAACCTTATAAAGCTCAACCTCATTATTATAATTTACTATTTCAATTCCATAAAGGTACGATTAGAACAAAGTTAGTAGTACTACTTTGATGTTAGATCTGGATTTCAATTCCATAAAGGTACGATTAGAACTGGATGCTACCGACTGTAATAGTTCCTCTCCAAAATTTCAATTCCATAAAGGTACGATTAGAACAACCGCTCCAAGAGCATGACAGAGATAGAATCAGATTTCAATTCCATAAAGGTACGATTAGAACGTGGTGTTCGATGAGATCAACCACACTTACCATCTATTTCAATTCCATAAAGGTACGATTAGAACTTTACCTACCTGATGCGAAAGCGTGCGACAACGGCAATTTCAATTCCATAAAGGTACGATTAGAACCGCCCGTCAATTCAGGAGCATTGGCAGTTCCGCCATTTCAATTCCATAAAGGTACGATTAGAACAAGCAACAACCAGGGCAACATCAACGTAGACTTCAACAATTTCAATTCCATAAAGGTACGATTAGAACAATCTTACTATTTATCTCCTGAGTCTATTAAAGATTTATTTCAATTCCATAAAGGTACGATTAGAACAAGTATAGGCACGGTACTTCGATATCATGGGGTAATTTCAATTCCATAAAGGTACGATTAGAACCTTTAGACTTTGCCATAATATTAATAGATTAAATATTTCAATTCCATAAAGGTACGATTAGAACTGTCCGTTGAGCTCTGAGAACGTAAAGTTCTTCGATTTCAATTCCATAAAGGTACGATTAGAACACTATTTGACTGGTGTTTTGCCCCGAGCTCAATAATTTCAATTCCATAAAGGTACGATTAGAACGTCAGATTTCAGAAAATACCCATTGCTTGTTAAAGCAATTTCAATTCCATAAAGGTACGATTAGAACCTTCTGTTATGCAGGGTCGTGCTGCTCTTATGTCATTTCAATTCCATAAAGGTACGATTAGAACATTCAAAATTCAAATGACTGGTCTTTTGAAGAGCATTTCAATTCCATAAAGGTACGATTAGAACGTAACACTTCTTTTGTTCCAGCTCCTTGTAATGTTATATTTCAATTCCATAAAGGTACGATTAGAACGACACGTTTTCATCACGTGTTCGTCAGCAATTCACCCATTTCAATTCCATAAAGGTACGATTAGAACTCCTAAAAACTTTGGTCTTGCTGCTGCTGCTATTCTATTTCAATTCCATAAAGGTACGATTAGAACATGCTGGTGCAGATATTGCTCAAGGTATTACAAGATTTCAATTCCATAAAGGTACGATTAGAACGGTTGTTTCCGTCGATACGACCATTATCCATCACGAATTTCAATTCCATAAAGGTACGATTAGAACTGTTCACCCTCTACAACCAACACGGCAAACCATTTTATTTCAATTCCATAAAGGTACGATTAGAACTTTCATCACAGTTAGCTTTCTCAAACCCTACCATTTCATTTCAATTCCATAAAGGTACGATTAGAACACGCAGTTAACGCTGGTTCTAACGCTGTTCGTGCATTTCAATTCCATAAAGGTACGATTAGAACTTCGGGGGCACAATAGCCTTGCCTGCTGAATTTGATTTCAATTCCATAAAGGTACGATTAGAACCGTTCTTATAATGCTGGCGCTGCTCGTGACGAAATTTCAATTCCATAAAGGTACGATTAGAACACGACTACAGACAAAGGTATGTCCTCGTATCTTGGATTTCAATTCCATAAAGGTACGATTAGAACTATAAGAGTCAAACTACCTATTATGACTGGAAAAAAATTTCAATTCCATAAAGGTACGATTAGAACCTTATCTTTCTAAGTGTTTGTTGGATAATAGTCTATTTCAATTCCATAAAGGTACGATTAGAACTTTCCCAAACCGAGGAATGAGGAGTGGTAGGCTTTGCTATTTCAATTCCATAAAGGTACGATTAGAACTGCGCACCTTTGCACCCATAGATGAGCGCACGCCCATTTCAATTCCATAAAGGTACGATTAGAACCCATTAGAACGAAGATTTAATTGTCTTTGTACACAATGGGATTTCGGGTGCAAAGATACAAAAAATACTCCTAAAATATGTCGATGCCTAATGATATTTTTTCTGCGGTCTTACGACAACCTGCCTATTTATGGTGGTTTCAATAAGCCAAAGAGCACTTTTTGGAGGTTTTGCCGAACCAAAAACGACAAAATAGAACCACATCGACAACTCTCTATAAGAAATTGTCTGTAGACATTCTTTCTTTTCCAAGAATCTGCTTGTTCATGTTATACCCCATTTTATTGGTGAAAACAATGACACTATCCTCGGATTCATCAATGATAGCTTTCATTTTCATTTGCAATTCACGAAGTTTGGCTTCAGATAATTCTCCCTCCAAAACTGAGTTCTGAATCCAACACAAATACTGGCGACAAAGCTTCAACATTTTACCAACTCGCTTCTCACCTACATCATAAACAATAATCACATACATATCACCAATACATTTTGAAAGGTTTATAATCTTCAATTCCCAAAATATCTTTCAGTAGCTTATAGCATTCAAGTTTTATAAGATGCTTATAGCTTACATTACGTCCTAAAGAACGATGACGGAAAGTCTCATCATAACGCTCTTCCATAGCCTTTACAAAAATCTTCTTTCCCTTTTCGTTCAAAAGACATTTGTTGAGTTTCTTATCAAAATGACAGGTACTTAAAGCATGCTTATTGAGTACCTTGAAGATGACTCTATCCACGATAATAGGCTTGAAGATCTCGGATATATCAAGACATAATGAAAAACGCCTTTCACCTGGAGTATGCAGAAAGCTTATCGTTGGATTGAGCTGAGTTTGATGAACAGCTCGAAGAGTTTCGGTATAGCACATCATATTGCCAAAAGATATGAGAGCATTCACCTCATTCTCTGGCGGTTGCTTGGTTCTTGATCCCATGTTGAAATCATCGAGAATGATATCGAATGCAGCATAATATGCCTGTCTGATATTTCCCTCAATTCCCATTATCTCATCTACAGCCTTAGCATCAGGCAAAGTATTACTCAATCTCTTAATGGTATCGATAATATCCTGCAGGTCTTTTCCTCTACGATTATAATAGTTGAGGTTCATAACCATATTCCAAGCTGCTCCCTGAATGAATTTTCGCGCCAATTCTACCCTTTTCTTCTTATTTTGGTACGCAGATGTTTGTGCCAACAACGCCTTGCCAGAAAGAAGACTTTCCCTTGGCATGAAGCTTCCGGTATAGTTCTCATAATAGTCGAAGAAGTGGACAGGAATACCTTTCTGCCCCAGAAAGTTGAACAAAGCACTATTTGCCCGCAGACTTCCAAAGGCATACAGTTCCGCAACATCCTCAATAGGAATGTATCGAGGTTGCTGCTTGATTTCTTCATTATCTTCATTCACGATAACAGGCGTGAATTTCAGCGTATTGTCCCTTCTCTCCATAATGCCTGGATTGAACAGATAAAAACTTCTTTTCATTCTTCTTCCTCCAACTCGTTTATATAACAAAAATCGAAATAACTACAATTCTTACAGATGCCTTTCTTGACTTTAGTCGGACAAACATCTTGAGAGATTATCTTAATAATGTCTTTAGATATAACCTGAATGTCATCTCTATCGACATCAGTCAAGATTACTTCTTTTGTCTTACGTAAAAGAGGATATTCCAAGATGCCCTTCACGCCATCAATTCCATGTTGCTCGAAAACATACATGTAATATTTCAGTTGCCATTCATGAGCTTTATCCACCTTATTAGATTTCTTTATCTCGTGGATAACCTTGTTCTTGGCATCATAGTAATCTACTTTGATACCATCAACCTTCACTTCCTCATACTTTGATGTACGTTGCGGATAACTTGATTCATGCACCAGCTTTCCTTCATAGACCAAGTCTGATTCTTGTTCCATGTTGATACCATTGGCAAACAGCCATAGTTTGCGATGGCAAAGCTGGTAATAGTTGAAATGAGTACCTGTTACTATCATAAGAAATTGTCCTCCTCATTGTTGGTTAAATCAATACCTACGTCAAATGTATAAAAACCCTCACGTATAACATTTATAAAGATTGGTTCGTTAGACCCGATAGTAATTTTGCAATTTGAATCAATCCGATGTTCTTTCCGTCCTTTATCCAGTAAATACACAGGTAAACTGATGGAATAGGACAGTACAAACTCCGCATATTCGGAATAATTGTAAAAATGCATACACTTAGGCTTTATTACAAAAGCTGTTCCTTGTGGTCCTATATCCCGGCTTTTCCAAGTGTTGGAGTGAGTATCATCATCATTCCATTTTTCAACTGGATTTATTAGCCAATTATTGATAAACATTTGTTCCAATGCCTTTACGTTAGTTTGGGCCTTTATGCTGAAATTTGTTTCTTCTGCATACACCTTGTTTAGAATATTAACTAAATCTTGTGCTGAATATATACCACGTTTAAGTATGTCCATAGTAGCCAATAAAGCTTTACATGGAATCCATGACTTATCGCTTTGAGAATATGAGCCATATGGAGCTGGGTATAGAGTGTTGTCTTTGTATGGTATCAATATATACATTTCTCCAACTGAATTATCAAAGCGACATAATCTTCCTGCTCTCTGCATAAGTCTGTCTATTGGACATACTTCACTAATCATTAGTTCGGAACTAATATTTATACTGATTTCTCCTATTTGTGTAAGAATAGCTATTCCTTTAGCGGTACCATTGTTCCATGCCTTTCTCCCCAAATTATCAAGCAACATATTTTCCTTACGTTGTTTGTCTTTTTCTGTAAACCTACTATGATACAGGATAACAGGGATGTTTTTGCCGCTTTTCAATACAAGATCTTTTACTTCCTTGTATACTTTTATGGCTTTATCCACTGTGTTAAGGTAGATAATAGCATTACCTCTATCTACACTGTATTCCAACAGATAGTTTATATCCTGTATATTGTCATACTCTATCTGTTTTCTTATATTGAAACTTTTTTTATATCTATCGCTATCTTTGTCTTCCAATATACTTTCAATGTTGAATCCTGCTTTTCTATATAGTTGTAAAGCTGATTTTGGCAAAGATGCACTCATTATCATAACCGGAACATTCCATTTGTGAAGCACTTTTAATAGGAAGAGTATATTGGCAAGGGTAAAATCATCATAGAAATCTGCTTCGTCTATAACTACACAAGAGTTGGCGAGATTGCTGCAAATCAGATGATGGTTTTCTTGAGTAAAGGTCAAAGACATCAACAAGTGATCAATGGTACATACTGTAATTGGTGTTGCAAGAAGTTTTGCCATTTTTTGTTGAGCCAATGCTTCCGTCATATTCATTTCTCCATTTTGCACTTTCGAATACTTTGAGTACCAAGCACTGGAATGATACAAACCTGTATCAGACAAGGTAGATGCTACGTTTACAGAGAGAGCATTTGCCGTAAATCGAGTTGGCATAGCTATTACAAGACGATCGGCTTTGTGAGCGGATATCTGGCGAGAGGCCCATAATAGAGAAGCGTCTGTTTTTCCAGCTCCTGTTGGAGCGCGTACAAGTAGAATCTCATTATTCCAATTATCCTCTACAAGTTTTTGAATTCCCCGTTTGTCATCAAAGGGAAAATGATAATCAAAGAACGATAATTGGGGTACAAATTCTCCGTCTTCTTTTGCACTTGCTCTATGGTCAGCAAACCTAAGCAACCCTCTAATAGTGTCAAATTCTAATAATTTGTCACATACTAAAGGCAAATTCTCTTTTTCTGATATATCATTGGATGTCTTGCGAAATACATTCCAGAATTGCTTAAAAGAAGGATTGCTCATCCATTTGTCCTCAAAGCCAAGTCCTAATTTTCCATGATGCGCTGCTATAGCCGCCAATATGGAAATAGGCATATTGGTGGTAACAGCTTTATCTAATGAATAGAATTCATGTCGTATACCGACATTTTTAAGATGGCATCCGGCTTCGTTACGTTTTTCAGAACTGTATTCTTTAAAAGAATGATCAGGGTGATTTTGTTTCCACAATAGATAATTATGGAAATCCTTCCTGCATGCTTCTTGCCATGTTTTGCATGCTTTGCCGTTATCATGCCATTTCGCAGAGACAGACAAACGCATTGCCAGATCTTTACCCGTCAACTTTTTGTATTTCTCGCAAGTGCCAATAAAAATCTGGCAAATATCGGACATTTCTGACATAACATCAGAACTATGCTGTTCTAATGTTATGCCTGAAGGTTTAGCCAATATATAGCTACGTTTATCTTCCTTCATTAGACAGAGATTTTTATAGTTGTTATGCGTATTAGTCAAATAGAAAAGGAGAATCGTCTGTCTTCTTTTCTTGCTTCTTTGACTTGGATGGTTTTACGTCATTTTGGTCGTTAACATACACATCACAGAAACTTCTAACTTCGCTGTCATCAGAATCGCATGTGTATAGTTCATTTGACTTCAAAAACTCGAGAGCTTCATTATAAGCTTTCAATACACTATTTTTTGTAGTGTCATCGCCAATAAAGTATTGAGCTTTTCTTTCATCCAATTCTTTCAGTATGTTAGCACGTTCAATTTCTCCAGCCTCAAAATAGCGAGCCGCTTTTCTGCTAAGAATAGTATCAAAAACGATTATCACCTGCTGAGGCTCACCACATACAGCATTACGTGCCTGATTTGCATAATCATTCATCAGGCGAGTTGCGTTAAGGTAAAGTTCTGCTCTACGCTTTCTTTCTGCCTCTGTTGCATGCTTATAATATACTGTAGCCACATTAAATGAATTCTCGTAGCGGTAGGCTTTAGATATACTAAGAGATGTAATATCAAGAAAGAAATTCATACGCATAATATCTCCTTGACTAAATTCACGTGTTGCAATAGCTTGCTCGTTAGCATTTTCTCCTTCTGTGTTAACTCGTAATCGCATAAGAAGGTCTCGTCCTACTTCGCTTTCTTTCATCGCTACTGCTGGAGTTACTGACAATGGAGCTGTTCGTCTGCCTGAATAATCACCTTTAGAAGGATGCATAAATCCTCCCATGTCTGCTCTTAAATCTGATTCTATCTTATCTGTTATGCCATCACCGTTTGAAACAAATGTGTCTCCTTTTGCCTCGTCAGCATTATTCAAACGGTCTATTGCAGAAAACAACACATGGCGTTGCATCTGACCAGAGATATAAACACGTCCATCAGGGCGACGCTTAATGGAAGAGGCGTTTCCCAATAATTTTTCACCTCCATTAGCTATATGATCCTCGAAAGGAGCCAATAGCGATACTAAAATTCCTTTAATTTCCATAATACTATTTTTATATGTTACTATAATCTTCTGTCATTTCTTCATTTTCATTCTCAATAGATTGATTGTCGTTTGAATATGCTTTGTCTGCTTCCTCTTTTTTCGACTTCAATCTTGAAAACGCAATGATTAAATTCTTTGCCTGTTCCAATGGAAGTTCTCCACTTGCAGCCTTTTCCATAAACAAAGAGGCTTCTGCAGGTGCATCAAATCCAGAAAGTCGACCAGCTCTTGTTATTGTGTAAGCAATAAGAGCATCACCCGATTTGGTTGAGAATACAGAACTTTCCAGTTCTACTAATACCTTAGCCTTGGCTTTTATTAAATCGTCCAATTTTGACGAAGTTCCTACCTCTTTTTTGGCAGAGCGATAAGCTACATAATTAAGCCATTTACCAAGTTCTTTGGCTGAGGTTACAATTTCTTTATCTATTTTTTCCATATCACAAAAATATGTATTTAACAATAATTCTATATCATATGGATATTCTGCCCTGAAGGCGAGAAAATCCTTAAACGTAGGGCGATTGAACATCTGTAGGAAACGACTTGCAAACAAATCGAACTTTTGATATTCAAATGCATTATTTGTTGTTCTCCTGCCTTCCTTGTATAACACTACATAATATAGGCTATCAACAATTCTTCTCAATTTGCCTCTTTCTGCCAATCTTATTATGGAATGATTAAATGAGAACACACTGGCATCACCATATTTTATGGCGTAGAAATTACAATCCTTAAGACTTTCAAGAACCTTCTTAGCAACTTCTGAAACATCTATCTCTTTTGTCATCTCTCCAATAGATCCAAGAAGTGCAACACTCCCTAAAGCACAACTATGAGGAGCATTAGGAAAATTACCATTGAATATATTCGGTCTTTTGGGTATATATTTAAGGGCCTTTCCTTTTACACAATTTACTCTACCTACCATCAACGAACTGTCTAACTTTTGAATACGAATCCGTTTAAAGAGTCTGATAAAATCACGTAAATCCGAGATGTCTAAGTCTGGAATAAGGCAAGTGTTGTCTATCGACAATTTCCCTGTCCCAGATTTATATTGTAAACAAGGTTTCAAAGCCGTTGTTGATGTTATTAAAGCTAAGCATTGATCGAATACTGTTGCAGAAGGCTTTCCACGACCTATGTTCCCATTATCGGAAAAGGCGTTGAATTCTCCTGATGTAGGCACTTCAGATTGTGATATTTTATATGGTTTAAGCAAATCAATATTTTCTTCAGAACAAGTTTTACAAACGGCATTATACAAATTAGAGGCTTTCATCTCTGATGCTATTGTGTTTGGAGCTAAAAAGATGTATTTTTTCGCATCATTCTTTTCCTTAGTAAACCCATATTGTACTTTAGTTTGTCCACAATAATCATCTATCGGCTTAACACTAAAAGTATTAAGTCCTTTCTCTAATTCCTCTTTAATCTCTTTGAATGTGATTTCTTGCTCTGTCTGCAAACCATATTCTTCCATCAAGAGAGCTATAGCATACTTTAGATAAACATGTGTTGTCATTTCTCTACATATTTGATTTTAATGTTGACCCATCCTTCACTATTACCCAAATAACATATATTGGATATCTTCGCCTCTGCCAAAAGCAATTCTGCAAAATTCACATCTACCATTAAAGGTATTTCCATCACAGCATCCAAGCAGATATACTCACGAGGTGTTGGCGATGTGTAAAAACATGGGATTTTACCGATATTGTTTTTAAACCATTCGTCTTTCTTTGACTCTGATTCTTTACTTGGTAAATCTTTCCAATTAGTAAATAGATTATATCTTTCTGCTACTAATGATACATCTATATTTCTGCAACCATTCATGTGTTTATTTGAATCAGAACGTCTATACCCCTTGTTCCACAAGTCACTAAAATTAAACATACTTTTGAATTTCTTCAAGGAAATATTTCCTGAAATATCAAAGTAGTCAATCAATAAGGGCAAGTAGGTAGATCCTTGCATAAATTGTTCCTTTTTCAAATCAATCTTTTGCTTCTTGCGGGCCTTAACCATATCTTTGAATATCTTAAGTCGCAATTTGTTATCAAAATGCCATCCTAACATATTCTCAAATAATCCACAAAGCATCTTCTTACTAGGATATTTCATGGTCTTATAAAAAGAGCCAGGCAATTCGCTCACCATAGATAAAGGTGCTAAAGGTCTAATTTCCAAAACTGCTTGTGTTTGCAGCTCTGGCAACTTTTTCAAAATTGATAAGTCTATATTTTTTTCCATTTTAATCCTTCATTTTTATAAATCCAAAACCCTGTGAACATTGTTCTCCTACTCCTCCTTCACAAGCAATCTTCATCAACTCTAAAGGAGCTTTCATGCGGAAGGAGCAGAGATATCCACGTACTCTTGATTCGTATGGAGTATTGGCTTTTATCGTTATCAACTTCGACTTGACCTTTTTATCTATCAATTCAAATGAAAACTCCTTATTTTCTATATCAAATGGCTGACCATGAATGCTCTCATATCTCGCCATCAATCCCTTTAATATACCCTCAGCAAACATGGGATTGTCAGGAGATAGAAATTGAGTCTTGTTGTCTACATGCAGTTTGACACAAATAGGAGATACGGCTTGGTAAGTCATTTCTTCAGATAATTGCGGCATAGGTATAGCCTCTACTCCAACAACATCAAATGCGACCCGATGTTCCTTATTGCCAAGGGTGAAACTTTGATGAGCAAATATTCCTTGAATAAACTCAAGAGTGCTTTTTTCCGGTATAAAGCTAATGTACCAAACTGCTCTTTCCCCGATGATTTTCAAACACCCAGCTTCAGGCAAAGGCCTTACTTTTTCAAAGATAAAAGGCGAATAACAAAACAGTTTAAACCTCTTGCAGCCATTTACATCATAGCCATTTTCATGAAGCCATGACGAATATTGCGTATCAGCTTGCGCCAATATGCGATAAATGACTGCAGACTGCTCATACTGATAATTAAAGGGCAGCAAGTCACCATATTGTCTGTTTACTTGCAATGTTATTTTGAACTTCATGATTTTAAATTGTTTAGTTCTGCAAAGATAATGAAAAAATTATAGAGAGAAACTTTTCCATAGATTTTTTTTATGATTTATTAAATTCAGACAAGAGAAAGATTTAATGAGTAAGAAAATATACAGTTTTTTCCTCTTACAGGACGCCTTGCTGACTGCAAGTGCCCTCCCATGGCGCTGCCCTGGGAGGACACAGAAAGAGCCTCATTTTTAAGGACTAAAACGGAAAAATGTTACGATTTATAACTTCTCTTTCTATAAATCACCTTAATAAGGCTGATGAAGGCTGTTTCGTTGGCATCGAAATAGGAAACCCGTTTTGCCCAAACTTTATCCAAACCTTTGGACACTTTTACCCAAAGCTCTGGGCAAGTTTCCTCACAGGTATGAGCAACTTTGCTCATCGTTATGGGCAAAAATGCTCATCGTTATGGGCTGAAAAGCTCATCGTTATGGCTAAAAATGCTCACCGTTAAGTCTATTGACCCGATAAGGTTTCGAGATTTCCATGAATGCTGTGGCATTTGCACGATGATTTGCATCCTGGTTTTCTTCAGAAATTAGTAATCGAGCTCCTCTGTATAACGGTCGAACATCATGTTCTCGTATCCTTGATCTTTACACCACTGCAAGATGTATTGTTGCTGTTCTGGAATGATACGAGTCTGCCCCAGCTTGTAGCGATAATACGAAGTTCGGCTTCCGAAATAGGAAATCATACTGCTTTTGAACACTTTCACATCCTTCTTTCTCAGTTCGTCGAGCATTTTTTCCAGACCGTATGCCATCTTGACAAGATGTATTTGCATGAAGTGTTCGCACTTGCCATTTTTGTATGCGTCAGGAAAAACGGCATAACCATCCGTCTTGTCAGCATTCTTGTAGACGACAGATAATTGACGGGCACATTCATTGGCAAGAGGACATTGTTCATTGAAACAATATTTCCAGGAGAATCCCTCATCGCCTTTTGCGAAAAGTAGTCTTACTAAATCAGCTTGTGTCATATTGTTGTTGATTATAAGTTAAAAGGTTTCGGTTTCAAATGGGTCTTTTTACTTCATTATGGAATCGGCAAGACTTTTTCTTGCTTCTGCAAAGTTAGCAAAAAAAATAGGATAACATGCCATCTTTATCTCATTTTTTTTGTTTTTTCTCCTTGTTTTTTGGTATTTTTCTCCATTAAAAGCCACAGGGGGGGGACGTGGTAACAGTATGGCATTTTGTGGCAACAACACCAAGCGTATTGCCACGCACAGGCCACTGTCATTCAAGCTATTATACTCAATGTGGCAATAGTGGCAATAAGATGGTGCTTAAAACAAATCATCAAGTACCACTTCGTTCTGGGCAATGCCCGAATACATGTTGCGCTGAAGACCATAACTGCTGATAAACGTCAGCTGTATGGACTTCCGAGTTTTCGTTTCTTCCATAAAACGGGCAATTTTGTTTCTCAAAATCTTATCATAATCCTTATTGATGGCAAACTCTCCTTCCGAGAATTTCATTTCGCATAGATTGATGGTGTTGTCGCCACGCTCTATCACCATATCTATCTGAGCGGCCCGCTCATCAGCCTCCCCACTACTCTTGCTCCGCCATGAATATAAATTGGTGGATACACCTGCTATACCCAACCGCTGCTTGACCTGAGAGATATGATTCATCGCCAATATCTCGAATGAAACTCCGGCCCAGGCATAGAAACGGGGTGTGCGCTGCAACTTGCTCCAATACAGAAGATTCCGGAACGAACTGTCTCGCAGAAAACGAAAATAAAACAAGGTGAAGAAATCCACCAACTGATAAAGAGATTTTCGGGTAGAACATCCGAAGTTGACATATTTTCTGATAAATCCGCACGATTCCAGATTGTCAAGAATCGTGGTCAATGTCTTGCCTGATTTCATCTGGGCTGCATTAGCTATTTCTGTGCGAGTCATTCCATATCCACGCTCGTTCAGGCACTCTACCACCTTGACATATGCCTCAGAATCCTTGAACAGGGAGCGATAGAGTATCGAAAACTCATTATACAACTGACCGTTAGGATTGAACAGCATACGGTCTATATTCTGCGCTAAACTTAACCGCTCGTCCAAAAGATTAAGATAGTATGGGATGCCTCCCAATATCATGTAAAGCTCTGCCATCTCGTATCTTGACAGCATCATCCCCTTGGTCTTCAGAAACGCTTCCGATTCTCCAAGAGAAAAAGGTTGCAGGAATAAACGATGGGTAAGACGACCATAAAGTCCACCATGATTATTGATGAGTTTGTCCATCATCCAGGAAGTGGCAGAGCCACAGACTATCAGAACGATGTCGTGACGTGCCGAAGCCCATCCATTCCAGAAGTGCTCCAAGGCAGAGATAAAGTCAGAGCCCACAGTATCCATCCAAGGCAGTTCGTCGAGAAAAACCACCTTGCGTTCTACTTGGGACAGAGAATCGAGATAAGAAATCAGCATCTCAAAGGCATCGAGCCAATCATGGGGCAACGAAGATACTTTCCTGTCATAACGACGAAGTGTATAAAAGAAGTTTTTCAACTGTTCCTGAGTGTTTCCTCCTGCCAGTCCGGATGCCTGAAAAACCATTTCCTGCTCAAAATATTCACGCACGAGAAACGTTTTCCCCACTCTGCGGCGTCCGCATATAGCCACAAATTCAGACTGCCTTGACTCATATATGCGAGCCAGTGTATCTTGTTCACTCTTTCTGCCTATTATATTGTTCTTCATTTCCTTTTCTCCTGCTTTAATTTCTTATCGCTTACAAAGATAGCAAGAAAAAGCAATTATTGGCTATATCTTACACAGTTTTAAGCCAATAATACATATTTTTAAACATTATTGGCTAAATTCTACATTCCTTTCAGCCAATAATGCATAATTTTCTGAAAGAGCAAAAGCATTAAAAGGATACCTTTACAAACAAAAAATGAAGGGTGAAGGGTTTTGACGGAATAACCTATACTTGGGCTATTACTACTATCTGGGCGGACATTCAAAGACATTGAACGAAGATTGCATAAGGATATACTAACACTTTCATAAGGATGTGTTAACTCTCTTATAAGGATGCAGAAACCCTTCCATACAGTTTCTTCCCCTTTTGATTGCAGTTTTTCAACTGCATAAAGCAGAATTATAACACAAAAAATAAGGAAAACACACAAATGAACCAAAGTGAACTTGCATAATTCCAAGATTCTTTCTACCTTTGCAAAAGTTAAAGCGGCACTCGGCAATCTGAAAGCAAGTTTTTTTTGCGCTCGTTTGCAATTGCACACTAACTGCATAAGCATAATACACATAACTATAAATCATAAAAGTAAATGGTAAACTTCAAATACATATCTCTATGCATTTGCACCCTACTTACAATAGCAGCATGCTCTACCGATGGCGGAAACGGGACTGACCCTGTACAGCCTTCTCCTACAACTAAGGAGAAACTGCCCATCAGTATCAATACGTCTGTTGCGACTCGCGCAACGGACGAAGCTTTTGAGGTTGGTGATCAAATTGGATTGTTTGTTGTCAATCGAGAGGCAAACGGTACTGCCAACAGTTTGAAAACTCTCGGCAATTATATAGACAATATGCAGTTCACCTACGATGGAACTTGGAAAGCAGCCTCATCTATCTATTGGAAAGACGAGACTACCCATGCCGACTTCTATCTGTATTACCCTTACCAGAAATACATAAACAATGTGACTGCCGTGCCTTTACAAGTAAAAGCCGATCAAAGCGATCTTGCCGATTACAAGAACAGCGACATGCTGATTGGCAAGACATTAAATGTCGCTCCTACAGATCAAGCTGTGAAGATAGAAGCCAAGCACATGATGAGCCAAGCCATCATCACGCTGAAAGCTGGCAATGGCTTTACCGACGCATCGCTTGCATCATCCCTTGTGAATGTCAGAATCAATGGACTCAAGAGTACTGCCTTGGTCAATCTCTCCACCGGCGTGGTCACCGCAACAGGAAATGATACAGACATCATTCCATTAAAGGAAGATTGTATCTACAAGGCTATCATCGTACCTCAAGACGTAAAAGAAGGGAATTTCATTACCATCAACGTAGATGGCAGCAACTATTACCTTACAAGAAACTCCAAATTCCACGCTTTCGAGAAGGGGAAAAAATATAAATTCACCGTCACACTCAGCAAAACGAGCAGTGGAATCAATGTCAACATCTCTCAATGGGAAGATGACGGTATAGACTACGGCGGAACTGCCAACTAAAAAGGACATATCAATGAAATTATCAAAATACACCTTATTATATATATTACTCGTCGGAATCGTGATACTGACAGGATGCAGCGACCACCTTTTCGATGATGAAAAACAGGCAGACAGCAATCGCATCTTGCTGTCAGGAGATATTGAGCAACTTGCCGTTACCCGAGTAAACGACAATGGGTTCTGTGATGGCGACAAGATGGGTGTCTATATCGTAGATTATGAGGGTGACTACCCTGGCACATTGAAAGTGAGCGGCAACCGTGCCGACAATGTACAACACACCTTCGACGCTTCACAAAACAAGTGGAATTCTGCCTACGACATCTACTGGAAAGACAAGCATACCCACGTAGATATCTACGGCTACTACCCTATTGCCAATCCCGAGAGCATAGAAGACTGCTCATTCGAGGTACAGAAAGACCAAAGCAAAGAATCGAAAGATGGTGAAATGGGAGGCTATGAAAGTAGCGACTTCCTCTGGGGGAAAGTTGCTGATGTCACTCCTACCGCCAACACGATTCGTTTGCCTTTGACCCACCGCATGTCGAATGCCAAGGTGACCTTGGTGAAAGGTTCCGGTTTCACCGACGAGGAGTGGGCAAACACCGAGAAGACGGTTCTGACTGCCAATGTAGCTCGTAAAGCAAGCATCAACCTTTCCACAGGAGAAGTAAAAGTAGCAGGCAGCGTGGAGAACACAGCCACCATTCCTTCCAGACACAACAATGAATGGCGCACTATCGTCATTCCACAGACTATACCTGCAGGAACTACCCTCTTCAGTATAACCATAGGAGGAGAGCCATACAAGTTTTCAAAATCCGGCGACTTCACTTACCAAGCAGGAAAGATGATGAACTTCGGCATCAAGGTGGATAAACTATCTACAAGCGGAGATTACAAGTTGACATTGATCAGCGAGAGTATCACCCCTTGGGAGAGCGACCTCGTGAGTCATAATGCCACTGCCAAAGAATACATTATCATCAACTCTACTCCTGGAGGATTGAAAGATGCCATTGTGGCAGCACATAAGGACTATAAGAAAATCAGAAATCTGAAAATTCTGGGCGAAATTGACTCTCGTGATTTTTATTTCATGAGAGACTCGATGGATGCCCTTCAAGCGCTCAACCTCAAGGAAGTCAGAATCAAAGGATACGGAACGGTAGAAATCGGTACTGGCAAGCACTTGGATGACCAAATACCAGGAAGTGCCTTCTATAGGAATAGTCAGATGGGTGGAAACCAAACTTTGACACATCTCATCTTACCAGACAGGCTGAAATCCATCGGTGCCAATGCTTTTTACGGATGCAAGTATCTGACAGGTTCGCTCAACATTCCCGAAGGAGTGGAAGAAATTCAAAGAGGAGCCTTCAACAACTGTTCTTCCCTGAATGGCACACTGTCTCTCCCATCGACACTCAAATACTTAGGTACGGCGGGAAATGGCGACAACAAGGAGACTTCTGACGAAGGAACAGATTATTACGGAGGCGTATTCCAAGGATGCAAGAGTTTGACAGGAAATCTTAGGTTACCAGACAATCTGGAACTTATCAGAGGATATTGCTTTGCAGGTTGTTCGGGATTCTATGGTGAACTAAAGTTGCCTTCACATCTCAGGAGAATGGGAAACTGCGCTTTCCAAGGTTGCTCGGGACTCACAGGTTCTCTGACCATCCCACAAAACATCGTGTCCATCCCTTCCGAGGCCTTCCACGGATGCGGATTCAATGGAACCCTCTCCCTGCATGACGGCATCATCAACATTGCCAATGACGCTTTTGCCGACTGTCATTTCAGAGGAGAGCTTCGCTTGCCAAAAAGCCTGAAAGTCATCTCCGACAATGCTTTCGGCAACAATGATTTTTCCGGCGAATTGAAGTTACCTTCAAGCATCGGTCATATAGGCAGCAGAGCCTTCGCCAACAACTGGAGACTAATGGGCACTTTAGAATTTCCGGAAGATATGCAAAGCATTGGGGATTTTGCTTTTGCCAACTGTAAAATGATAGAAGGTATCATCTTTCCGGAGTCCATGGAAACCATACGGCAAAATGCTTTCAGTGGATGTTACGGCATCAACTCCATCATTTGTCGAGGAGACATGCCTGCCTATATAGAGGAGAATGCTTTCGAGGGAATTGCCAAGGACAATTTCACGGTAGAAGTACCAGAATCTGCCATCGCCCAATACCAGACTGCCAACGGATGGCGTGACTTCAAGCGCATCGCTGCCCACCATGAGTTGGTTTGTCGCCCTTCCGTGGCTTGCGCCCTCAGCACTGAGCACAAGCAGACCTTGACTATCAATGCCGAGGGAGAATGGGAGGTAGCGAGCAAACCAAACTGGTGCGAGGTCTCTCCTTCCAACGGAAACAAGAAGACGGAAGTGACATTGACCATCAAGTCGATGGCAAAAGGGGCTGGCAACCGTAATGGAAAAGTTGTATTCCAACTGAAAGACAAGGAATACACTCACGAGTGCAATGTATCGCAATATGGATATGAATATGGTGAGGACGAATGGGTTACCTTGCAAAAGGCTACAAAGGGCAGAAACGGTGGCATCAATATCGTATTGATTGGTGATGGATACAATGCCAAGGACATTGCTAATGGTGATTATCTGAAGAATATCCAGCAAGAAGTGGAATATTTCTTTGGTATCGAACCTTACAAGACTTATCGTGAATATTTCAACATCTACACAGCCATGCCGCTATCTACAGAAAGTGGCATCGGAACTGTGAACACGATCCGTTACAATCGCTTCAATACGACCTTTACTGCGGGCGTAGGTCTGAAAGCTGATTACGATAAGATTTTCTCATACGTATTAGGTGCGCCTACCGTCAACAAGGACAACTTGAACCAGACGCTTATCATCATCATACCGAATTCTACCGATTATGGTGGTATCACCCAGATGTGGGCAGATGGCTCAGCCATCGCTTTTTGTCCTCTTAGCACGTATGACTATCCACTCGACACTCGTGGAGTCATCCAGCATGAGGCAGGCGGTCATGGATTTGGCAAACTCGGCGATGAATACATTTACCACAATGCTTTCATTGATGCCTGTGGCTGTTCTTGCTGTGGGCACGTGGATGAGTTCAACTGGGCTAAGAGTCTCGGATGGTACGACAACCTTTCGCTTACGGGCAAAATGCACGAAGTGGATTGGAGCCACCTCATCTACGACGAACTTTATAGCGATATCGTGGATATTTACGAGGGTGGATTCATGCACACCAGAGGCGTTTTCCGTTCGGAACCGAACTCTTGCATGAACAACGACATTCCTTACTATAGCACCATCAGCCGTGAGAGCATCGTGAAGCGTATCAAGCTGTACGCAGGAGAGCCTTTCACTTTCGAGGATTTCGTGAAGAATGACAAGCGAGACGCTGGTGTGGTGGAGAGTCGTGCCTTCGGAATGAATGGAGATGAACGAATAGCAGGAACTTACCAGCACACTCCTGTCTTCCACAAGGGAAGTCCTCTGAAAATGCAAAAAGTAAGAAGACGCAAATAACTTCTTCTCATTCATAAGAAAAAAGAAATATAAAAAGAAGAAACATGAGACGAAACCATATCATCAAACATACGTGCATAGCATGGAGCCTCATCTTAGGTTTAGCATCTTGTGGAGACGAAAGTCTTCAAGATGCTCATTCCCTGGATGCAAAATCGACTCCGATGACCTTCATGGTAAGTCACCCAGGAAAGAAAATTACCCCCAAGAATACACGTGCTACGGAAACTGATTTTGAGAAAAATGACAAGATAGGACTTTTCGTAGCAAAAGCCGACTCACCTCTCGAAATCGGCGGAAACCTCGTGAACAATGCTGCCCTCACCTACGATGGCGGCAAGTGGACCCCTGCCCATACTCTGTATTGGGACGAAGGCACTTACAATGCCTATGCTTACTACCCTTATATCAATAAATTGAGTAGTATCGAGGACCAACCGTTCAATGTGAGTACAGACCAAAGTACCCATAAATCAGGGACGACACTCGGCGGATACGAAGCAAGCGATTTGCTCTTTGCCAAGACCGAAGGGATTGCAGCTTCAACAGCACCAGTACCTCTCAACTTCAAGCATATCATGAGCAAACTGACCATCAGGCTCATCAAGGGAGAGGATTTCGAGGGAGAGATGCCAACGACTGCCGATGTGTATGTTCATAACACCATTCCATCAGCTACTATCGACCTACAGGCAGGGGTGGCAACGCGCTATTTGAAAGGCAACCGCCAGTCCATCATTGCCCACCAAGATGACAACTACATATATTCCGCTATCATCGTTCCGCAACGAATTGAGAATCGCATGCCGCTCATCGAAGTCGTAATGAAGGGCGTAAGCTATCTCTTTGAAAGCAAGTTCCAGTTCAAACCAGGAACAGAGCACCTCGTCAATCTTATCATTTCGGACAACCCTGACCAAGTGAAGATTGAAATTGGTGGAGAAATCCAGAACTGGCAATAGTTTCATCTATACAAAGATTATCATAGAAATAGGAATAGAAATAGGAAATAACAGACTATCATAACGAATGAGAAAAACGATATATGTTTTGTCTTTACTAATTCTCGTTCTCGGAACATGGCTTGTAGTTTTGTGGCTTCCGTCATTCACACCTCAGGAAGATGACAGACAAGAAACAAGATATGGTCTGAACGAAGGACTGGAATTGGTGGAACAAGACAACGGAAAGGAAGGCAAGCGATATGTCGTGGAGGATGCCGACGGCAAGGAACTGTTCGTCATACCCCTGCGCAACAGTCTGCTCGACACTCGCTTTCGCAACGGACAGTTACGGTTTCGGGAACAAGTCACGCATCGAGAGGGTTTCATTGACCGACAAGGTATGGTGACATTCACACATGAGGGCTTTGTTTCCATTCATGAGAACAATAAAAACCTGAAGACAACTTCCGCCAACACACTGTCAGAAGATCCCTCTAATACAAGTACGACCTACCAAGGGACAGCAACTACAGTACACGAGGGAACATCTATGGTGCGATCGAACGAACTGTCCAATAGGAGCAAAACGCTCTCACAAGTGGATCTCCACACGATGGCACAAAACAACCCCTTCTACAAGGAAGCAGCCAAAATCATGCAAGGCAAGTTGAATGAGACCGACGCCAACCGACGCCACACTATCCTCAACTACTGCGAGCATTTCCGCACCGCTTACACCACCAAAGACATTGATTTTCTAAGACAGGTGTTTAGCGACAAAGCACTTATCATCGTGGGAAATGTAGTAAAGACTGCAGCAAATGACAATAAGATACAAGCTGAGAATAAGGTGACATACGCCATCCATTCCAAGCACGACTACATCAACCGTCTCGGCAAAGTGTTTGCGACAAACCAAAAAATAGATGTCAAGTTCTCCGGCTTTCGCATCATGCGACATCCTACCATGGACGGCATTTATGGTGTAACTCTGAGACAACAATACAAGAGCGACCGATACAGTGATGACGGTTATCTCTTTCTGTTGTGGGATTTCAGAAACAAATCGATGCCACTCATCCATGTCAGAACATGGCAACCTGCCTCTACGGTAGGAGGGAAAGGAGACATCATCAACATTCAAGACTTCAATTTACAATAAAGTTCTATATAAGAAATAAGACTTACATATAATATAATAAGGTATGAAGTTTCAAGAAATCATCAAAAGGTTAAAGGAAAGAAAAGCGGGAGTCGTGATTGCCATCATGTCCTTACTGCTTATGCCCTTCTCCTGTTCAGCCCAAGACTTCTCAGTGGCAAGTTTCCGCTTGTTGCCCAACGACGTAAGTGCCTTCATTGACAATGTACGCGACCTCAATGACGAGGCTTGTGCCCTCATGAAGATAGAGGCTCCAAGCGACTTTGCTTTCTCCACCCCATTAGGAATTGTGAAACGCAAGGACGAAGTGGGCGAAATATGGCTTTATCTACCCAAAGGTACGAAGATGCTAACCTTGAAACACCCGGAATGGGGAGTAATCAGAGACTACAAGTTGGACAAGCCATTAGAGAGTCGTATGACCTACGAGTTAAAACTCAACCTCCCCAAGCCTACTATCACAGAAGTTCACGACACCATCGTAGAAGTAAAGACCGTGACCGACACGATAACGATATCACGAACTAAGACCAAGATGCCACTCTCCATCTACACCTTGGCTACCGTGGCACTCCACCAAGACGGTCCATCATACGGAATTTTCTTTGCTATGATGAAACGCCATGGTTTCTTCCTCCATGCAAGCAGCGACTTGCGAACCATCGGGAATACAGAAGGTAATTGCCAAAAAGACGGAAGCATCGACGCCAATGGCACTAAGCCCTACTTCACAGGCGAGACACGACATAGCAATTACACACTGACCCTTGGAGCCATCCACCATATAAGTCGCAACATACGATTATTCGAGGGCATAGGATACGGACGATGCGCAACGGCCTGGCAAAGGAGTGAAAGCGAAGGTGGCGGTTATCTACTCAACGAAGGATTGACCCATAAGGGCATAGCTGCCGAAGCAGGCGTACTTGCTTCCTTCAACAGGTTTACGATGACAGCCTCCACCATTACCATTGCAGGAAAACAATGGGAAGGTTGTATCGGATTAGGAATCAAAATATTTTAAAGAAGTGAAACATCTTATCATCAATCTTGCGATTATCATAATCATGGCTTCATGCAGCAGCGACAAGCCTTCTTACTTAGAGCCGCACCTATCGACTTTGGCTGCTACCGACATCACTCGAAATGAAGCGACCCTGAACGGTATTGCCGAAATAGAAGGAGATGCTGACATGCCTCAACTCTATTTCAGATATGGAACAACGGAGAATATGGACCAGACTGCCCCTATCACAACAGAAAGCGAAAAGATATCAAAGCAAAACAACGTCTCCGTTCGTCTGAAAAATCTCATTGCAAGCAACACCTATTATTATATGTTGCAAGGCAGCAATGGGCGAACCATCACATCTGGAAACATTATGAACTTTACGACACTACCCAACGAGAAACCAAAGGTAGGAAATACGACCTTGTTAAGTCATGGACCAACAAGTGCCTTCGTCAGTTACGACATCTTGGAAGATGGTGGAGAGAACATTACCGAAACAGGATGCTACTACGAATTGGCATCCCAAAGCGCTACAGAAACCCAGTCTGAAAAAGAGAACATCGAGAAAGAACTTCCAAGCAAAAATGCCACGAAAGAAATTCTTACCAACTACTCTGGAGGCTTGGGACAACAGAAACTCCTTATAGACGAACTTACTCTCAATACGACCTATAAGATTTGGCCGTATGCCAAAAGCCGTATGGGAGAAACGATCGGTGAGTGTATCACCTATACGACAACAAGCGATGCCATCATGCTTAAAGAAGCGGGTGAACTGCAGTCCCTTTTGGGCAACAATCTATATGATTATACATCACTCACCTTGGCAGGTCCAATGAATGGAGACGACCTGAATTGCCTCAGAAAGATGATGGGTAGAAACTTGGACGAGACCGATACTCCTGGCAAATTAGCCTCCATAGACATGACGGATGTAAAGATTGTGGCAGGAGGCGGACCGTACGGAGCAAACAGATATGTACATGACCACGTCATCGGACAAGGACTTTTTGCCAACTGCGATTATCTCACAAAAGTTATCCTACCTACAGATGTCACAACCATCGAAAAGGATGCCTTTATGAATTGCAAGTCACTCGCCAAGATAGAGATACCAGCTTCGGTAAGCAATCTGCTTCCATCCAGCGGTTGTATGGCTCTGAGAGGCATAGAAGTTTCAGAAGCCAACTCCAACTACAGCAGCGTCAATGGAGTGTTACTCAATGCACAACAAACCAACATCGTATGGTTTCCAATGGGCAAGCAAGGAGAATATTCCTTGCCAAGCACCATCACTTCTATCGGTAACTATGCCTTCAAGGAATGCAGCATCGAGACATTCATTCTTCCTGACAACATGAACGAAATAGGTCAAGGAGCTTTTATGGACAGCAAGGTGAAAGAAGTAAAGTTACCTGCCAACCTGAAACGAATCCCAACAAGTACTTTCCAAGGTTGCAAACAGTTGAAAGTAGTAAGGATAGGCAGTAAGACTGAGGCTATTTCCGACTATGCCTTCGACCTCTGCCCTCTCACCGACATCTATGTAGAGGCAACACTTCCACCTGTATGCAGTTCACATGCCTTCACCACAAGAGGAACCAGTTTTCTCAATACCTGCATCGTTCATGTGCCAACAGGAAAAGTTGCATTCTACAAAGGAGATGTCATTTGGAAACAATTCAAGAACATCAAAAGTGACTCTTCCAAGTGATAAACAACAGATAAAAAAGTACTATAAAAACGACAGATTATGACGACTCCAGAAATAGAAGAATTGAAATCGCTCATCGAGCAAAAATACGGAAAGATGCTCTGTACCACAACAGACTTCGAGGAGTTTTCTATCTACCTCAAACAAAAATGGGGCAAGAGCATATCCTCCTCCACCCTCAAACGCCTATACGGTTACGTAAACGACGACCACAAGCCAAGAAATATAACACTTGATGCCCTGGCTCAATATATAGGTTACAATAACTACGCAGAGTTTACAAAATGGCTGAAGAACAGCACGAAGTATAACTCATCCTTTTTCATGTCACAACAAGTGATAAGCAACGACCTGCAAGAAGGAAAGGAAATATCCATCGGTTGGAGTCCCAACCGAATACTGCGATTGCGCTATTTGGGCGAAAGCACTTATGAAGTCCTGACATCTGAAAACAGTAAGTTGCAGGTAGGCGACAAGTTTGTCACAGGATGCTTTATCAAGGAACAGCCTCTATATCTGCCTTATATCGAAAGAAAAGGCAAACGAACCGCAGCTTTTGTGGCAGGAAGGAATGGCGGTCTCACACTTATCAACGTCATGAAGTAATAATCACTCTAAATCAACTTTTAGAATATGCCAGACAATGAAGATAAAACAGCAGGAAAGAACAATGATCCCGAGTCAAACTCTGGATATACAGAAGATCTCGACAAGGAGACAAACGGTTCTGAATCCTCTCCCATAGAAAATACCTATAGTAATCTACAGGAATACTACGTGTCTCAATCCGGACACACTCGACTTTTCACTGCCACCAAATATGGCAAACGCTACGTCTTGAAATGCCTCAAGAAGGACTTTCTTTACACACCAGTCTATCAACAAGCCCTCACCAAGGAATTTGAGATTGGATTGGAGTTGGAACACCCCAATATCTGTAGAACCCTCAGCCTTGAGCAACTTCCAGAATTAGGAACCACCATCGTGATGGAACACATAGACGGCGAGACGCTCAAAAGCCTCATCAACAGGAAAGCACTGACCCATGAGCTTGCTCATAAAATCATCCTTCAATTGATGAACGCCTTGGAGTATATGCACAGCAAACAGATCATCCACCGGGATCTCAAGCCTTCTAACATCATGATTACTCATACAGGACAGCATGTGAAAATCATCGACTTTGGACTATCCGACAGCGATGCTTTCTGCATTCTCAAGCACTCTGCTGGCACTACTGGATATATCGCCCCAGAACAGTTCATGCCAGATGCAAAGGCTGAACCAAGGACTGATATCTTTTCCTTGGGAATAGTCATCGAAGAAATAGCCACGACCATCGGAGATAAAAAACTGGAGAAAATTGCTAAGATATGCACTACCCACAATCACTTACTGCGTCCAGGCAGCATTGAGATTCTACGCAAAAGACTATCAGAAAAGCCTAAGAACCAAAACATCGTCATACTTCTCGGCTGCATAGTCTTCCTCTTGGCTGTAGCCATTGGCATATCCTACTATCATCGGCACCAAGTGACCAAACAAAAAGAAGCCACTACGGAGCAGAACCTCGAAGAAGACAGTGCTAACCATAGTGGCAACAAAGTTATGGATATTCAACTCTGGAACCCATAATCAATCTCAGACAGTATCGCTTATCTTATCCAAAAGCGCACAGTCTCGATACTTTTCCAAACCAAAAGGAGTATCAACTGTCACAAGTCCCATCAGAACAGCTGCGTCTTGATGCCTAACGACAAGCCGAAGACATCCCAGAAACCGGCAGAACCATTGCGATAGAAACGCATGAAATAAATATCGTTGGTGCTCAACTCGTAGAAGAAGGTGACACTCTTCACAAACTTGCGGCGGTTCTCGGGCACATCCACCGTGAAACGCTCTCCCACAAAGATGTTGGGGCGGATGCGTGTGGAGAAAGGATAATAGCCACTGCTATACTTTGACGGCTGCTTCGTCCAGAAATCTGAGCCAAAGACGGTGTTGAAATACAAGCCACACTCCAAAGGCTCGAAGGCCCAGCCATGACCCATCGTCACTGACCAGGGTATATAATTCTGCTTCAGAGTCATCGTCATCTTGGCATTGTTGGAGTCATATTTCGGTATGTAACCGAAGAGCAACTGCGTCTCCCACTGGCGATGCTTGCCATAATCCCAGCCCACTCCGAAGGAGAACAGTCCCATGTTGCCACAAGTCTGCAGGACGGTTTGCGTAGGGATGAGTGCTCCCCAATAGCGGCGATAACGGTGAATGCGGTTGTCATAGCGACTATGTTTCACCACCGTGTCGCGAGCAGCCAACGTTGTATCTGCCACGGCGTTATGTTGCGCCTGAACACATGCAGGCATCAGAAACAAAAGAAGAAATATCCTAAAAATCAATAATCTCATAGCTGTAATCGTCGGGAGTAATGGTAAATATATAATACTTTCGCTCCTTGGCACTCGCTGTCATATAGAAGATAGTACCGTCATCATAGAGGTCCTGTATGCGAATGTGATGTCCATGACCGTCGAGACAGAACATCAGCTGGGGCAGCTTGTGGATGTAATCATTGAAGGGTTCTGCCACGTTATTGTTGAACTGTTCGGTGAAAGGAGGGGCATGCATACAAACGACTGAGCGGTCGAACTCATCTGCCCGATTGGTCCACTCGGCCTTGATAAAGTCGAAATTGGGAACTGGTTGCGAATAATCGTACTCGATGGCATTGGTATTGAGGCACACAAACTTCACTCTGCCTGCGATAAAAGCGAAGTCGGGATTGCCAAAAGTCACCTGGTAAGCCTTTGTCCCTGTACCGAGACAGTCGTGATTGCCCAAGAGTGCCACAAAGGGTTTGTTGAGTTTCTTGAGCCTGTCGCGAGTCCAGAGAAATTCCTTTGTGCCACCAAAGTCGGTCATGTCGCCACCATGAATCACAAAGTCGATATCTGGCCTGCGGTTGATGTCGCTCACCTCGTCACTCAGGTCATTGAGCCACTGGTGTGAGTCGCTGATAAAGGCGAAACGAAAGGTGGTTTTGTCCTTCGTCTCCTCCTCTATCTTCACTATCTGCTTGGCGTTGACATTCTTCTCTCCCTTGATATTCACATCATAAGGATGCACGTCGAACACCTTGTCACAACTGACGAGCGACAGCCCCAACAGGACAACCATCGCCCAGATAAATCTCATCTTTCTTTTTTTCATACGGCTGCAAAGGTAATCAAAAAACCTGAATTACGAAATAGTTTTGCATTCGAAAAGAAATCATAGAGTACATATATTCCTTATTTCGTGACATTTTGAACAGTCGTTCACCAGATTAAGCCCCCTTAAAAAATGATAAGCCCTGAGAGAGAAAAACGGGACTCTTGGGGGACGCACAAACAACTGAAGGTTCGCAAGTTTTGCCCCACACGCCCTGAAGGGGCAGAAGCTCTTAGCCCAGGGCAGCGCCCTGGGTTGTTTGGGGCGGTAACCTGTCGCCCTGTAAGGGCAAAAGCTTTAAAACTCCTAACAATTTATAAGGCTTTTGCCCTTACAGGGCGCATTGCCGATTGCCATTATACCCAGGGCGTTGCCCTGGGCTAAGAGCTTCTGCCCTTTCAGGGCGTGCTGCTTGTATCCATTGCCCCGGGCTAAGAGCTTCTGCTCTTTCAGGGCGTGCTGCTTGTATCCATTGCTCTGGGCTAAGAGTTTTTGGGCCTTCAGCCCGTATTGCGAAACTTGAGCAAACAGTATGTTCGCTGGGCGCCTCAGGAAGCTATCCCTCCCAAATCTCATAAGAGAACGGAAAGGCAAGGGCATCCGCCTGCATCAGAGAAGCATCCGCCTGCATCTGAGAAACTCTCGCATTCCATACTGCCGAGGCGCAGCCCACCTTCAAGAAATGAACCCGGGCGGAGAGCGCTTTGCGGAACACACGATAACTCTTGAGACTACGGTCGGCATCGGCTTGCTGGATGAAGAAAACATATCTGTTGAGAGGATGGGCAGCCATGACGGAAGCGATGCGTGTAGCCAACTTCTCGGCCGACTGGAGACCGATTTTCGCAAAGATGTACGAGAAATGAAAGAAGATGACCGTAGGAACGCTGGACAAAGCATTCCAATCATCGTCATTCAACTCCTCAAAATGGCTCAGCTTGTGATAAACCACCCGGTCGGCGTAAGCGGCATGAAGCATCCGCTCGCCCATCTGATGCATGCTCTCCGAGATGTCGACTGCCTCGTACTCCAAACATCCTATCTTGTCGCCGAAAACCTGCATGAAAGCCAGGACATTGGTGGCTGGTCCGCAACCCAGATGCACCGAGATGGTGCGCAGGGAGGTGGAGGAGAGCCTCTCCTCCACCCACTCCCGAACCGAGCCGTACATCAGCTTGGCGCAGGCATAGTGAGCAGGCATCATGTTGTGACAGTAAACGAGCACCTGATCGGCGGGCGTGAAGGTGCGCATCCGGTTTCTGCCCGAGGTGTCCTTGAGGTCGGTCTGAATGATTTTGGATTGCACGAAATGGCTCCTGCCATAGTCGATGAGCGCCTGGTTGGTGGCAAACTCGTTGCCCAGAACATACTGGGGCCAACGGGTCATCGCATCGCCCTTGACGGGCTCTTCGACGACCGTACGAAACGTACGGTCAAAGGTTTCATCGGATGATAATTCCACGACCGGGAAAACCGCATTTCTCTGTCCATCGCAAGAACCGAGCGAATCGAGCGAGCCGACAGAGCCGAGCGAACCAGCCGAGTCGAGAGAACCAGCTTCCCCAACAACAAAGTTTCCGCTCACATAGTCGCTGGGCGCGATGTCGAAATAGCTCTGCCTGTTACGGGCAAACTCCATGAGCTTGAAGAAGATGACGTTCTCGCGCAGGAGTCTGGCGTTGCCGATCATGATGAGATGTTTCATGGCACGGGTCATCGCCACGTTGAGCTTGCGGTCGATGATTTCGCCCGACGCACGGTCCACATACTGGTTGCCGGTGAGGAATCCCAACTGATAGTATTTCCTGATGGTGAAGCCGTAGATGATGTTCTCGCACTGGCTTCCCTGATAGCGCTCCACGGTGTCGATCATGATGTCGTGGAGCGGTTCGATGTGGTAGCTGTCTATCTCGTTGCGTATGGTGGAGATCTGATTGCGATAGGGCACGATGATGCCCACCGTGCGGTCTTTGTCGAAGCCCTCTGGATCCATGAGGTAGATGCGATGCACCGTGGCGGCGATCATCCTGGCCTCGATGAGATTCACCTTGTCGGAGGTCTCCTGCTGCCATGGGTCGAGTCCTGTCTGTCGTGGCTCGGGATAGGTGACGAAGGCGATGCGGCGGGTGGTGAGCAATGCCTCCAGCCCGTCGTTGCTCTCAGAGGTGAGCGGCGTGGGCTCCTCCTGATAAGGCAGGGGCACGGGGATGAGCTTGTTCTGATAGAAGGCATAGTTGGGGAAGATGGCTATCTCGCGGTGCATACGTCCCTGGCGGGTGAGCATGTAACTGTACTCATTGTTGACACCCTCGGAGCGATAAGCCTTGATGAGGCGCTCGAAGAGCGAGAGCCGGCAGTCGGTGAGGTGGATGGCCCGCAGGTTGGGTTCCTGCACCATGGATTCCGACTCCTGTTGCTGCACGACGGCTGGCAACTGTTTCTCGTCGCCTATGAGCACAAACTTGGCGATGGCGTGCTCGCCCGTGCGTGCATTCTTCGCCGAGAGCAGACCTACGATCTGTGGCTCGAGTATCTGGGAGGCCTCGTCGACAATAGCCAGGTCGAAATGCTTGATCGACAGAAGGGCTATCTGACTGTTGAAGGCTGTGGTGGTGCCGCAGAACACACGGCAACGCTCTATCATCTGCCTGATCTCACGGCCGTCGCGGCACGCCTCTGACCGCTTGCCGAGCAGGTGGGAGCGGTAAGCCTCATGACAGCCCAGCTCGCTGCCCAAGCGCACGAAATCGATGCCCTCGCCTACCAGTTTGCTGCACATCTCGTCCACAGCCCTGTTGGTGAACGAGAGCAGCAGTACCGACGTGCCTTCCTCCATGAGTTGTTCCTTCAGCACGTTGACCATGCCGAAGGAGGTCTTACCCGTGCCGGGAGGTCCGATGATGAGGAAGAGGTCCCGGGCCTGCTTCACGCGCAGCACCAGGTCGTTGAACTCCGTGTTGCCCTGGCTGGCGTAGTCGCCCTGGAGTGTGAGCGTGGTGTCGACCCTCGGCTTGCGCTGCAACAGGAGCAAGTCCTTGCGTTCCTGACGGGCTTCGAGGAAGAGTTGAAGACCCTGATAAAGAGCACGGTACGACGATTCCATAAAGTCATGCTCTATCGCCCACACCTCGCCATCGAACACCTCGCGCTGGGTCTGCGGATTGCGAAGCGACACCTCTACCCTCGTCTCATGAATGTCGACGATCGACCCACGGAACACATAGTGGCGCGTGGCGTTGGGCTCGCCCTCAAGGGTGGGATTGTAGGCATAGAAGAAGACGATATCGCCCTTGCGGAAGTTGGACACGTCCTTGTCCTGTCCGTCGGCGAAGGCGAACTCCACCCGCTCGATGGGCATTCCCTTGACCTGTCGGATGGGCATCATGCGCAGGTCGCAATAGATGTTGCCGGCGTTGCGTCGCTCGTCGAGTGTGGAGTTCCATACCGAGGCGAATCCCGACTCCTCCTTGGTTCGGTTGCCCACCTTGGAGAGCATCTGCTCGTTCTCCACAAAGGTGAGGAAGCGGTAGTAATAGTCTTTCTCCAAGGGTGTGGCCGTGCGCACCCGGTCGAGCAGCGCCTGCAGCTGTGGCCGCTTGTAACGTTCCCACAACGTTCCGCTCTCGCCCGGACATACGAGCTCGGGGGTGAGCGACTCGAGGATACGGAATCCGCCACGCGTAAGGAGCAGTTCGAGCCAGGCCACCTGGTTGCGCAACCTGAGCGCCTTGAAAAGCAGGTCGGGCGCCGAGGCGATGTCGAGCAGGCTGTTGGCGTACTTCGAGTAGAGCATGTAGGAATGGAAGTCCTTGTAGGCCACGCCGTAGTTGTATCTGAAGATGGCACGATAGAGCAGCGCCTGCACATAGTGGTCGGGGCGAATGCGGGGTGTCTCGGGGCTCGACTTATAGGACGCCTTGCCCGATTTCTGCTCCACCATGAGCGTGAGGTCTTTCTGAATGAAGTCCATACGGGCCTGCAGTCCGAGTGTGGGCGAGAAGAAGGAAGGCTCCAGGATGGTGTTCTTGCCGTCGCGCCTGAAGGCTACCGACGAGGCCTCGGCCAGGGCTCCCTGCACGGCACGGCGAATGTGCTGGCGCTGCAGTTCGGCATCGGCACGGAAATGGTCTGAGAGGGGCGTCACGGCGAGGCTCACGGCATTGCGGGCGCAGAAGTCGGCCATGCTCTTCTCGTAGGGGCGGTCTACGTGGTAAACCTCCTCGTCGAGCAACTGTCCGGCAAAGTTACCCAGCATGATGGCCTCGTTGCTGAAGGCGGGCGCCAGCTTCCTGAGCATGTAGGCGTAGGGGGTGGCGGTCTCCTGCTCGGAGAAGCATCCTGCCAGCGAGGTGACGTCTATCAGATAGTCGGGGTTGTAGATGATGATGGCAGGATAGATGATGCCAGCCTCCTCGCGGGGCAGGATGAGGTTGAGCTGTTCGCCCTTGAGCAGGATGTCGGCCAGATAGGCTCGGTCGCCCAGCGCATACGGGTTGTCGGCCTTGCGATAGTAGATGCGGCACGACTCGCCCGTCTCGCTGTCGGTGGCTGTGATGAGGGTGTCGTCCCAGGTGTCGATGATGACCCGCATCTCGCTGCCCTTGCGATAGAGCGGACGGTAATAGGAAGCCACGACATAGGGGAAACGATGGTCGAGACTGGCGGGCACGGGAATGTCGTAAACGAGAGCGATAAACTTGCACAGGGCGGCTGTGTCGTGGGCGACAGACTGGCGCAGCTCTTCATCGGTCAGTACGGCTTCGGTTTCATCCTGAGCCCGTCGGGGCGCATTCTGAAGACGGCGCAAGCGGATGCGGAAGGCGTTGACCGAAGCCGCGAGAGAGGCGTCGCGCATCTTGTCGCGGTTCTCGGTGAGCAGATAGTCCACCTTGGCGAAGAAGCCGGCAAACTTGGTCTTCGACTGCTGCAACTTTCCCTCCACGGCCTGATGGAAAACCTCGCTGAGCAGACGGTAGCGCAGACGGATGTCTATGTCGGCGGGTATCTGGTCGACCTGTTCGAAGAGGTCGGTCGCCACACTCTCCACGTGCAGCCCTGCCAGCCCCTCGCCTGCCGTCTGCACATCGTAGGCCTCTATCCTGAGTCGTCGGGGAATGTCGCGCATCTGCTCGGCCGTAAAAATCTGTGTGCCCTGACTTCTGCTGCTGAGGACAGCTCCCAGGTGGCGGTTGTCGCACACGGAGAGCCACTTCCCTACACTCTCCGAGAGGCCCGAGGCGTCGATCTCCGCATCCCGGCTGAACACGACCACCACTCCCACTTCGAGGCGCTCACATCCGAGATATTTGCGCAGTCCTGCGGCAGTTCGGCTTCGGTTGATCCGTGCCTGTGCGAAGGGACTTTTGCCGTAGGCTCCACCTGCTATCGTCCTGCCGTCGCTGGTCCAAGGGCCGTTCTCGCCTGCCACGATGTTGCCGCCCCAGTTCTTGAACTCTATCACCAATGCCGCCTGCGGTGTGAAGAGCAGCGCATCGAGCTCCACGCCCTCGATGTTGTAGTTGCCCACGAGCACGTACTCCCCACCCGTCTGCGCCTCCAACTCGCCCAGGATTCGGCAAAGTGCATCAAACTGCCTGATCTCGGCCGCATGCTCATACTCAGAAATCTTGTATATTCTCACCCCCATGTATCGTTTTTTATTTTGCTCACAAAATTACAAAATATTTTCGATACCACCAAATTTTTGCCTGCGTCAACAGGCGAAAATGGACAGAAGCGCTGACACTGACAGTCCAAAATTCCGCAACTTCCCCCTTGAGGGAAAAGGGTGAAAGAGAAAGTTTATATTTATATAATATAAATATAAAAATATATTATTAACATTTCTTTACTTTTTCGTCCTCATTTCATCAAAGACAGGGTGCGGAAAATCGGACTGTCAGTGTCAGTGTCAGCAGAGGGATGGGTTGAATGATATTTTTTTGACAATGCGCTGACACTGACACTGACAGTCCAAAAATTATGTCCCCGACAGGAGAAAACTTAGTTTTCACACACGCGAAACTAAGTTTATGCATGGCAAAACTTCTATAATTTTATAACTCAAGTGGTTTAAGTACAGACTGAAGGCCCAAAAGTTCCAGAAGCAGCACGCCCTGAACCAACGGTCACCGGCGCGTAGCGGAATTGAAAATCGCTGGCCGAAGGGTAAAGCAAAGGTAAAGGGCAGAAGCTCCTAGCCCAGGGCTGTTATGGACACAAGCAGCACGCCCTGAAAGGGCAGAAGCTCTTAGCCCAGGGCAGCGCCCTGGG
>ERZ1023617.122-NODE-122-length-36024-cov-16.589452_pt1 | contig 36024 bp, 26 predicted proteins | sample MGYA00380328_ERZ1023617 | MGnify/ENA primary metagenome ERZ1023617 (study PRJEB33179, sample SAMN07448977) | human gut metagenome | biome: Human-gut; feature: Human associated habitat; material: Faeces | host: Homo sapiens | place: India: Bhopal | collected...
AAGCAGGCTGCGGCTCGGAAAAGCAAAAGCAAAAACTTTTTGGTTTTTTCTTTTGTTCTTCGCTCGCCTTGCACTACTTTTAAATAAAGCAGGCTGCGGCTCGGAAAAGCAAAAGCAAAAACTTTTTGGTTTTTTCTTTTGCTCTTCGCTCGCCTTGCACTACTTTTGCACCATAAAACAGAAAACTATGCAAAATAACCTGGTTATCGTTGAGTCTCCAGCTAAGGCTAAGACTATTGAAAAGTTTTTGGGGAAAGACTTCAAGGTGATGTCAAGTTACGGACATATCCGCGACTTGAAAAAGAAAAACTTTGGCGTTGACCTCGATACTTTTGAACCACAATACGAAATTCCCGCCGATAAAAAAAAGGTGGTGAGCGAACTTAAAGCACAAGCTAAAAAATCGGAGGCGGTGTGGCTCGCATCCGATGAGGACCGCGAGGGAGAAGCTATTTCTTGGCACCTTGCGGAAGTTCTCGGTCTTGATCCTAAGGAAACACGACGTATCGTGTTCCACGAAATTACTAAACCGGCTATTCTTGCCGCTATCGAACATCCAAGACACATCGACCTAAATTTGGTTGATGCACAACAAGCGCGTCGTGTACTCGACCGCTTGGTTGGTTTTAAACTCTCGCCTGTGCTTTGGCGAAAAGTTCGACCCAATCTCTCAGCTGGACGTGTGCAAAGTGTAGCCGTACGACTGATTGTTGAACGCGAACGTGAAATTCAACAATTTAAGCCTGAAGCAAACTATCGTGTTACTGCCCTATTTAATGTACCTGAAAAGGATGGTTCGGTGGCTTTGCTTAAAGCTGAACTTAACAAACGCTTTGCTACAAAAAATGAAGCAGAGGCTTTCTTGAACGATTGTGCTAAAGCTTCATTTAATATTGACAATATTGCTACACGTCCCACTAAACGTACACCGGCTCCCCCATTTACCACTTCGACCTTACAACAAGAGGCTGCTCGCAAATTGGGTTTCCCCGTTGCTGTAACTATGCGTGTGGCACAGAGTCTTTACGAATCGGGATTGATTACCTACATGCGTACCGACTCGATGAACCTCTCTGATTTGTGTTTAAACAGTTGCGGTCCGGTGATTGAACAGATAATGGGCGAGAACTATCATCAACGTCGCACGTATCACACTCACTCAAAAGGGGCACAAGAGGCACACGAGGCTATTCGTCCTACTGATATGAATAGACAGCAAATTAGCGGTGATACACGCGAACAACGCTTGTATGAGCTGATTTGGAAACGTACCATTGCCTGTCAGATGGCTGATGCAAAATTGGAACGTACTACGGTGAATATTGCAGTGAGTGGTCGTGAAGAATACTTTCAGGCTACGGGCGAAGTTGTGCGTTTTGATGGTTTCTTGCGTGTATATCGCGAAAGTCGTGGCGATGATGATAACAATGCAAATGACGAGAGTGGACTTTTGCCTCCTATGACTGAGGGCGATGTGCTGACTCATGGTGAAATATTGGCTCAAGAGCGCTTTACGCAACAGCCCTCGCGCTACACTGAAGCTTCCTTGGTTCACAAACTCGAAGAGTTGGGAATTGGACGTCCTTCGACTTATGCTCCTACCATCTCTACCATCCAAAACCGCGAATATGTGGTGAAGGGTGATAGCGAGGGTTCACCACGTAATTACACGCAACTTTCACTTACCGAAAAGGGTGTGGTGGAACAGATGCTGACAGAGAATGTGGGTAGCAATCGTGGTAAATTGGTTCCTACCGACACGGGATTGGTGGTAAACGACTTCTTGATGGAGTATTTCCCTGAAATTATGGACTATAACTTCACTGCAAATGTGGAGAAACAGTTTGACGAAGTGGCTGAAGGTAAGGAGAACTGGACGAAGATGATTAGCAACTTCTACAAGGACTTTGAGCCTCAGGTTGAACGTACACTCAACGAAAAGACTGAACATCGTGTGGGTGAACGTGAGTTGGGCGTTGAACCTCAAACGGGTAAACCTGTAAGTGTGAAGATTGGTCGCTTTGGTCCGGTGGTGCAGATTGGAACACCAAGTGATGAAGAAAAACCACGCTTTGCCAATCTTACCAAAGGGCAGAGCATTGAGACCATTACGCTTGAAGAAGCGCTCGACTTGTTTAAGCTACCTCGCACATTGGGTGAATTCGAAGAACAAACGGTGAAAGCCAATGTGGGTAGATTTGGACCTTATGTACAATTAGGCAAACTCTTTGTTTCTATTCCCAAAGGGGAAGATCCTATGGATATTACCCTTGAACGTGCCATTGAACTGATAAAGGAAAAGCGCGAGAAAGAAGAAAAAAGCCATCTCAAACAGTTTGAGGAGGAACCTGAACTCGAAATACGTGCAGGCCGTTGGGGACCTTACATTGCTTATAAGGGCAAGAACTATAAGATTCCTAAAAAAGAGGCTGATCGCGCTGTGGAACTCACACTTGATGAGTGTCGTACCATCATAGAAAACGAAGCGAAAGCTAAGAAAACAACAACTCGAACACGCACGAAAAAGGCGTAAAACTAAGCATCACACATGAAGAGCATCATTTTAGTTGGCTATATGTGTGTGGGAAAAACTACCGTAGGACGTACGCTTGCCAAAGAATTAGGTTGCACTTTCTACGACCTCGATTGGTACATTGAGGAACGATTCCACACCAAGGTGAGCAAAATCTTTGCTGAAAAAGGCGAAGCACATTTTCGCGACCTTGAACGTCGCATGTTGCACGAAGCTGCTGAGTTCGAGAATGTTGTGTTGTCGTGTGGTGGGGGTACTCCTTGCTTCTTCGACAATATGGACTACATGAACAGTGTGGGCGAGGTGTTTTATCTTAAAGCTTCGCCTGAGACAATTTTGCAACACTTAGCTATGAGTCGTGGCGAACGTCCGTTGCTTAAAGACAAAAGTCCTGAAGAACTACGCACGTTTGTTACCGAACAGCTTGAACAACGCGAACCTTTCTACGCTAAAGCCCAACATGTAGTAAATGTTGACGTGCTCGACTCGTTTGATAAAATAGAGGTGGTGACGGAACAAATCCGCATCGAACTTGATAAAAAATAACAACTTAAAAAATAGCCCAAGAAGCTATGCGTAAATGGAGAATTGAAGACTCTGAGGAGCTCTACAACATAAAAGGATGGGGTGTCAACTACTTTGGCATCAACGATAAAGGTCACGCTTATGTATCGCCACGAAAAGATGGGGTACGCGTCGACTTGAAAGAAATTGTCGATGACCTTGCCTCGCGCGACATCACTGCCCCCGTACTTCTACGTTTCCCCGATATTCTTGATAATCGTATCGAAAAAACTTCTGACTGCTTTAATAAAGCTGCCGAGGAGTATGCGTATAAAGCCGAACACTTTATTATTTACCCCATCAAGGTGAACCAAATGCGTCCTGTGGTGGAGGAGATTATCAGTCACGGTAAGAAATACAACTTAGGACTTGAAGCGGGTTCTAAACCCGAGCTTCACGCGGTGCTCGCCACGAACATGGACAGCGATAGCCTCATTATCTGTAATGGCCATAAGGACCAAAACTTTATTGAGTTGGCACTGTTGGCACAAAAGATGGGAAAACGCGTATTTTTGGTAATTGAAAAATTGCCAGAACTTTTCACGATTGCCCGTACTGCCGAAAAATTGGGCGTGCGTCCTAACTTAGGCATTCGCATTAAGTTGGCTGCCAGTGGCACTGGTAAATGGCAAGAGAGCGGTGGCGATGCTTCGAAGTTTGGTCTAAACTCTTCTGAATTACTTGACGCTTTACAAAAGCTCGACGAAATGGGTATGCGCGATTGTCTCAAACTTATCCACTTCCACATTGGTTCACAAATCACAAAAATTCGTCGTATCAGCACAGCATTGCGCGAAGCGGCACAATTCTACGTACAGCTTCATGCCATGGGCTTTAACATAGAGTTTGTTGACTGCGGTGGTGGATTAGGTGTTGACTATGATGGCACCCGATCAAGCAACTCTGAAAGTTCTGTAAACTATTCTATCCAGGAGTATGTGAACGACTGCGTTTATACCTTTGTGGATGCTGCTAACAAAAACAATATTCCGCATCCCAATCTTATTACCGAAGGTGGACGTTCGCTAACGGCACACCACTCTGTTCTTGTGGTAGATGTTATGGAATGTGTGAGTATGCCTCACATGGACGAGAATTTCCATCCTTCTGAAGAGGATCATCAATTGGTACACGACCTTACAGAGATATGGGACAAACTTTCGCCTCGTTCAATGCTTGAAGATTGGCACGATGCACAAGATATTCGTGATGAAGCTCTCGATCTTTTCCGTCATGGTATTATTGACCTTAAAACACGTGCTCAAATTGAAAGCCTTTATTGGAGTATAACACGCGAAATCAGTGAATTGGCTCACCATCAAAAGCATGTGCCCGATGAACTTCGTACACTCGACAAGATGATGGCAGACAAATACTTCTGCAATTTCTCACTTTTCCAATCGCTTCCTGACTCTTGGGGTATCGACCAACTCTTCCCCATTATGCCTATTGAGCGACTCAATGAAAAGCCTACTGTGTCGGCTACGCTTCAAGATATTACTTGCGACTCTGATGGTAAAATCAGCGCGTATGTCAATTACAACCAACAAACCTCTTATTTGCCCTTGCACAGTTTCCGCGAAGGCGACCACTATTATATAGGTGTGTTCCTTGTAGGTGCTTATCAAGAAATCTTGGGTAATATGCACAATTTGTTTGGCGATACCAATGCCGTTCACGTCACGGTAGATGAGGATGGTTACAGCATTGACAAAACCATTGATGGCGAAACTGTTGCCGATGTGCTTGAATACGTGCAATACGACCCGAAACGTCTTGTTCGTCGTCTCGAAGCCTGGGTTAGCAAAGCTGTAAAGGAAGGTAAAATCACCATCGAAGAAGGTAAGGAGTTTATTTCAAACTACCGCTCAGGTCTCTATGGTTACACTTACTTAGAATAATTTTTATTGAAATATCAAAGTGAAACAGGATTGAATGCTCTCGAAAGGGAGCGTTCAATCCTGTTTGTTATATATATATTCCTTTCCACTTTTCTTTTTGAAATTTGGTATATTATAGAAAAATATCGTACATTTGTCAAATAATGTCTTTAACAAGACTAAAACCTAACATTTAACTTAAAACACAATGAAAAAATTATTTTTATTAGCATTCGCTTGTTGTTTTCAATGTGCATTTTTATTTGCACAAAAGGTTGTAGAGAACAACTTTTTAACCGTAAAAATACCATCTAACTGGGTTGGCGGAAATCTGAATATGGCTGACACATCCATGGAAGTTATGTATATGCAAGATGCTGAAAGCAAATGCTACAACATAGCTTGCGTGGTGGGCATGAAGATGAAACTGGATCCTACTGCAATGTTAAACCATATTATTAAAGATCGGAATGTAAATATTTTAAAAGAGGCAACATTTAAACCTTTTCGTTCCACTGTTTTTATGTCTAAAAAAGCTATTACATCTGATTTTGAGTCAAAATTGGATGGCGAAATTTGGAGAGGCGCTATCTATGCCTTTAACGAAGGAGATGCATCGACCATAACAGTTGTAGCTGGATATAAAGTGGGTGTAAAGTCTAAATTGCCCGAAATTTGGCGTTCCATTACGTGGAAATCATGTGAAATTTCTGATGCCGAAAAAATAGAGGCAAGAATCAATCTTTTTAATGCAAGTATTAAAGGCGGCAAAAAGATTGCTGAGAATATAGAACTTGTTTCTGTGCAAAAGGCTAAGAAGTTTAATATTCTTGAATTCACTTACAAATTAACAAACATCGAAAAGGACAAATTTAATTTGGGCATATTCCAAAAAAACATTGAGAATGGTAAATCTGCATTTGTTTCAGATTTATTTGAACAGGCTAAGACACAGGATGTTATAAAATATTGCATGCAAAACAACTATCGTTTTCACTACATTTATACAGATAAGAATTGTGACATACTCTATATTTTAGAAATAGAACCCGAAGATTATAAAAAGTAAAACAGAAAAAATGATTGATTATGAAGATTATTAGCATATTAAAAAACAGAATACTGTTATTGTTGATTAGCTTTATTTTTGTAGTAAACGCAAAAGGACAATTCGCAGACAATAGCCCCTTTAAGTTTACTCCTCAGCTAAAAGAGCAAGCTGACCAAGGGGATGCAAAAGCAATGTTCAGAATGGGCTATTTATATTATTATGGTCCAGAGGCTGAGTTGTGTCCTTCATCTGGTATCGCGGTTGACGCTGAAAATGCAATGAAATATTTGAAAGGTGCAGCTGATAAGGGAGAACCAGATGCACAATACATGTATGGAAATATATTTTATTTTGGCGTTGCAAACCTTGTGGATGTAGACTACAAAAAAGCAGCCTATTGGTATGAAAAAGCTATGCAAGGTGGTAATATCGACGCTATGCTTAATTTGTCGAAAATATATGAAGCAAATGGTCAATATACCAAGGCTCTCAACCTTACCATGCGTGCGGCACAAAAGGGCAATGCTATAGCACAATACAACTTGTCTGTTATCTATAACAATGGATTGATGGGGGTTACAAAAGATGGAAACGAGTGCATTAAATGGCTTAAGAAATCCGTTGAACAAAAGTATGCAAGTGCTCTGATTGATTATGCCATCTTCAACCTTAATGGGATACATGTGCCCATTGATTTTCAGAAAGGAATAAATCTATTATACATAGCTTCTAAAAGAGGTTCAGCAAAGGCAAACTTTATTTTGGGTCAATGTTATGTAAAAGGCTTGGGGGTAAAACAAGACTTTAATAAAGGTGCTTATTTTTACCTCCTAAGTATGGACAAAGGTACAGAAGAAAGTCAAGTTTTGCCTTTGCTTAAAGAATGCTTCGAACATGGTGCGTACTCAGCATTTGCTTACAATAGTTTTGACACATGGCTTCTTAATACCAAGAAAAATTATTTAAAGGTTACTCAGAACCATGCTAAAACCAAGGAAAATACGCAAGCTATTGATGAGATTGACATCGTTAGCAAAGATGCACTTCATAGCAGACCTAAAACTTTTGCTGTAATTATTGGCAACGAACATTATCAAGCAGTAGAAGGCGTTCCTTATGCCAATAACGATGCTAAAATCTTTGCCAAATATTGCGAGCATGTTTTGGGTATTCCGAAAATAAATATTCGGCAGTATTGCGACTTGTCTTATGCTGGTTTATTAACGGCATTAGATGATATAAAGGAAATATCGAAAGCTTTTGATGATGACATAAATATCATATTCTATTATGCAGGACATGGCATACCTGACGAAGGTTCTAAAACATCGTATTTGCTTCCGATTGACGCAAACGGAAAAAATCTAAATGTTTGCTATAAGTTGAGCGATTTATACACCTTCCTTGCAGCACTCAATGCAAAGTCGGTCGTAGTGTTGCTTGATGCATGTTTCAGTGGGGCAAAAAGAGGCGATGGTATGGTAAACTCAGCACGTGGCGTAGCAATAAAGCCTAAACAAGAAAAGCCAAGGGGTAAGATGGTGGTGCTTAGTGCTGCGAGTGGAAGTGAAACCGCCTATCCCTATAATGAAAAGGAACATGGACTTTTCACGTATTTCTTATTAAAGAAATTACAAGACTCTCAAGGCGAAACCTCTTTAGGTGAATTGTCTGAATATGTTTCTAAGGAGGTTCGGAAACACTCTGTTCTAATAAATGGTAAAGTACAAACACCTAATATCTTTATTTCAAATTCAGTAGAATCAGATTGGAGTACTTCGAATTTGGGTGAGTAGTTTAATAAAGATGACAGACACAAAGAAACCGGTATGGCTATCGATTTTTATCAATCACCATACCGGTTTCTTTGTATTGTTTTGAGATAGACCTAAGTTTTACTTGCCTAAGTCTTTTTCAATTTATTTTTTAGCAAACCCTGTGTATTTAGCACCAAAATTCAACGTTCATGCCATCAGCAAGCATTGCTTGGGCTATACTTAGCTTTTGCAGCGCACGTTCTTTTTCTTTTCCCGCTGCAATTCCTTTCTTCATGCCTTCTGCCATGCCATTAACGCATACGCCTCAATTCCTTTTTGGAGGAACTGAGGCGTTAATTATAAGTGTTTACTTCTTTAAATAATCATCGAAGTAACGGGTGATACGTTCGTGTAAGTGAACCATGTCGTGACCCATCATGTTGTGTCCATCGCCAGGATAAACAAAATAGTCGGGCTGAGTGCCAGCATCCTCACAAGCACGAAGGAAACTAAGGCTATGCTGCATTACGCAAGTGGGATCGTTATAACCCACGATGATTTGCAAACGGCCTTTAAGATTCTTTGCCTTGTTGAGGAGTGACGAAGAAGCATAGCCTTCGGGGTTCTCTTGTGGTGTGTCCATGTAGCGTTCGCCATACATCACTTCGTAGTACTTCCAATCGATAACAGGACCACCTGCTACGCCTACCTTAAAGATGTCGGGATAAGAACACATGAGGTTGGTAGTCATAAAACCACCAAACGACCAACCATGTACACCAATGCGATTAGCATCTACATAAGGGAGTGTCTTTAAGAAATCAACACCCTTCACTTGGTCTGCCATTTCATTGTCACCCAAGTGTCGATGTGTGCAACTTTCAAACTCAAAGCCTCTGTGCTCTGAACCACGGTTATCAACCACAAACACAACGTAACCGCGCTGTGCCATGTAAATTTCCCAAGGACGAGCTAAGTAGTTCCATGCAGCCTCAACGTTGTGAGCATGCGGACCACCATATACATACACCACTGTGGGATATTTCTTTGCAGGGTCAAAGTCAACAGGCTTTACTAAGCGGTAATAAAGGTCGGTTGTGCCATCAGCCGCCTTAATGCTTCCGCTACTAATTTCGGGCACGTTGTAGGCAGTCCAAGGATTGCCATCAGCATGAAGCTTTGTAATTTGCTTTTTGCTTGTGCTTACCAAATCGTATTGACGGAAAGTTTTAGGTGATGACCAACGATCCATAATGAACTTGCCATTAGCTGAGAGCGTAGCATAGTGTGTTCCTTTTGCATTGTCCAAACAAAGCACCTTGCCCGAATTTACGTTCACGCTAAAGTTACTATATTGAATTGGATTGTTTTGGTTGCTTTGGTACACAATACTCTTGTTAGCAGTGTTAAAGCCCAATACTTCAATCACCTCGAATTTACCCTTGGTGAGTTGCTTTAATTCCTTACCTGTAGTGTCGAACAAATAGAGATGATTGTAGCCATCGCGACGCGTCTGCATCACAAATTTTGATTTATCCCAAGGCAAGAACTGAATGGGGTTGCACGGCTCTACATAACGTTTGTTTGTTTCCGTATAAAGCACTTGTTTACGTACACCAGTCTGTGCATCGTATGCCACGAGTTCAGCCTTGTCTTGCGTACGAGGCAATTCAAACATATAGATGGTCTTCTCATCGGGGCTCCATGCAATGTTTGTAAAATAACGATCGGTCGGGTCACCAGCCTGCAAGTAAACCGTTTTGTTTGTTGCAGGATTAAACACGCCTACTGTAACCTTATGGCTTGTCATTCCCGCCATAGGATATTTTTCGGGAGCAAGCTGAGCCACGCGATGCGCAATGTCTACTAAGGGGTAATCCGTTACCATCGATTGGTCCATACGATAGAAGGCGAGCAAATTACCCTTAGGACTCCAAAATGTACCTTTGCGAATGCCAAACTCATCGCGGTGTACGCTCAAGCCATATTGCAATTCACGTGAACCATCTGTACTCACCTGATGTTCTTTACCATCAGCAGTACGCACATAGAGATTCCAATTCTTAACATAGGCTTCAGCCTTTGAGGCAAAAGCTATGTCGTTGGCTGATTCACCCCTTGTACGAGCAGTTGTCCAAACTATTTTTTTGCTTTTCCAGTCGTAAAGGAAATTAATCTTTCCTGTTTGCAAAAACACTTGCGTTTTTTCGGCATAGGGAAAACGCGCATAGAGCAAATTATACACCTTGCCTACTTTTGCCGTATCAATGGCAGCATTTACCTGGGCTGTAGTAAAGAGCGTAGTACTTTTTTCGAATGCCCCCTTATCGTTGGCAAGCGTTTTCACCTCGTCTACTTCAAGTTTAAGTAAACGATCGCCCCAAAAGGCTGTGCCGTAATAACGCGGCATGATGTTGGCATAGTTATTACCACCCCACATCAAATCCTCGAGCGTAAAACTCTTTTTGTTTTGTGCCATAGCTATGTTGGCAAAAAGCAGCACCAGGGCTGCAAGAATAGTGTGTTTAAGTTTCATTATGTCAAAGCATTATTTACCGAAACCGCCTTCGCGTTTTTTACCGCCAAAGCCGCCTTTCTTCTTAAAGTCGCCTCCCTTGCGGAAACCGCCTTCGCGTTTTTTGAATCCATCTTTTTTAAATCCACCTTTTTTGAAGTCACCTCCCTTGCGGAAACCACCTTCAGCTTTAGGTTTACGTGGACCATGTGTTTGTTCAAATTCACGATGCTTGCGACGCAAGATTCTGTACTGCTCATCCAAATCGTCATCATCGCCACCAAAGCTATTGTTTTCCTCGTCAAAGCGCTTCTTAAAGTCATCGCGTTTTGCGCGGAAACGACGTTGGTCGCTCATCAACTGGCGTTCCTCATCAGTCTTTACCTTACCACCTTCTGCACGGAAGTCGCTGAGTTTGCCACTAAACAGTTGGTATTTGCGGAAGTCGCAGTCAAGTTTACCATTAAAGATTTGCGTTTTCAAGCTCGGACGCAAGCCCAAGTTTTCAAAGAGCTCTGCCTTTGATGAGATAATCCAAGCCTCGCCCCCCTGAAATTCGTTCTTAAGCACCTTGCCTATGGCTTGATACAGACCTAAAATATCGGGCGGTGTAAGACGTTCGCCATAGGGTGGGTTTGTAACGATAATAGACTTCTCCTTGGGAGCAGTAAATTTGCGGAAGTCTTGCTGCTGTACACTCACAATGTCTTGAACACCTGCACTGCGCACATTCTTCAATGCGATTTCAACAGCTGGCACGTTAATATCATAGCCATAAATGTGGTGTGTAAATTCGCGTTCCTGTGAATCATCGTCATAGATTTCTTGCAAGAGTTCTGCATCAAAGTCCTTCCACTTTTCAAATCCAAAAGCCTTACGGAACACACCAGGGTAGATGTTGCGTGCCATAAGTGCAGCTTCAATGAGGAAAGTACCCGAACCACAGAATGGATCAATAAAGTCGCAATCGGCATTCCAACCCGTCATTTTAATAAGACCAGCCGCTAACACCTCGTTAATCGGTGCTTCGACTGTAGCAACACGATAGCCACGCAAATGGAGCGAATCGCCCGAAGAATCGAGTGATAGTGTGCAGTCTTCCTCAGCAATGTGAATGTTAAGTTTCACATCAGGATTGGTAATACGAATGTTAGGACGCTCGCCAGTCGTGTCACGGAAGTAATCAACGATTGCATCTTTCACCTTGTAAGCCACAAACTTAGAGTGACGGAATTCTTCTGAGAATACCACTGAGTCAACGGCGAAGGTTGTGTTAACGTCCAAATACTGGCTCCAATCAATTTTACGAACAGCCTCATACACATCCTCAGCTCCGCGAGCTTTAAAGTGCTTTATAGGTTTGAGGATGCGAATAGCAGTGCGCAGACAAAAGTTTGCACGATACATCATGGCCTTGTCGCCTGTAAACGACACCATGCGTCTGCCAATTTGTACGTTATTGGCTCCGAGTTCGGTAAGTTCTTGTGCCAATACCTCTTCAAGTCCTTGGAAGGTTTTGGCTATGAGTTCAAATTCTTGCATAATTCAAGTTTGGTAATCTTTTTTATTGGGTTTACACCTTCTCCCCAGCAGGCACATCGTGCGTAACCCACTTATTAGCACCCACTACACTATCGTGCCCGATGGTGATGCGTCCTAAGATAGTTGCGTTAGAGTAGACTATAACATTGTCTTCGAGGATGGGGTGTCGCGGATTATTCTTTATGGGATTGCCTTGTTGGTCGAGTGGAAAGCTCTTGGCACCGAGTGTTACCCCTTGGTAAAGCTTTACGTTGCGACCAATGATACAGGTTGCACCTATCACCACACCCGTGCCATGGTCAATGGTAAAGTATTCGCCAATTTGTGCTCCAGGATGTATATCAATGCCGGTTTCGCTATGTGCCAATTCCGTAATAATGCGTGGAATGAGTGGTACATCCAAGCGATAAAGCTCGTGAGCAATGCGGTAGCATGTCAAAGCACGTATGGCAGGATAACAGCTTATCACTTCTCCATAGTTTTGTGCAGCAGGATCGCCTAAATAGGCTGCCTCTACATCGGTAGCTAATGTGCGGCGCACTTGTGGCAACATGCTGATAAGTGTTGCTGCTATGGCTTCGGCTTTTGTGTGATAGTCAATACACGAAGCACAGTCGTCTTGTTGTGCAAAACACAGTCCGGCTTGAATTTGAGCAGTGAGCAGTGAAAACAAGCGTTCCACCTCCATGCCTATGTGATAGCGCACGGTCACGGCATTGAGTGTACTTTTACCATAGTAACCAGGAAAGAGCACCGCACGACACAAACTGATTATTTCTTCGAGTGCCGCAGCTGAGGGTAACGGATCACCGTGTCGGTGTTGATGAAAGAGTCCTTTCATCTTTGCGGTGTCAGATAGCTCCTCAACCGTTTGCTTCAGTAGGTGCGTGTAGCTTTCGGGAGCATTCATTGTCGTGGTTGTTTTTTATGATGGTTTTCAGAGGGAAGAAATGACAGAGACACAGGTGTATGTGTGCATATTTTCCCCACTGGGCAAAGTTACGATTTTTTTGCGGTTTTTGTGGGCGATTTAGGCGTAAATATAGATAGAGTTGTGAAATATTTGGTAGGCAAAGAAGTTCAAGAAGATATATACCAAGAAATGTGTGTTTTATTGACTAGTATGTAATCGTGCTATCCTCATAGAGGATTTTGCATGAAAAATGACGAAAAAAGAAGTTTTTACCGCATATATGCATAAAAATGAAAGTCTTTTGGCTTTTCATTTTGTATTGTGCTCGGTTTGCACTATCTTTGCTTGTCGCGAAGATAGGCGGCACCTCGACAATAAAAATGAAAGACTTTGGGTCTTTCTTTTTGTATTGTACTCGGTTTGCACTATCTTGGCCTTTCTGATGTCAACTGAAATAAAAATGATAAAAAACATATTTACATTTTTGCTCTTTATTCTGCTTGCAGTGCATGCAGCGGTAGCGCAAACTGATGAAGCCTTGCCTACTGCTAATCCCACTATGACCTATGTGGATGAAGATGGGCAAGAAGTGGACGAAACACAATATGATGGGTCGGCTCCCTTTCATGCCACATTCAAGGCTAATGCTGAACATGTAGGCAGCTACACGCCTCTCTATGAATGGCGTTTCACAAGTTCGGGACAGACTGACCCTTATTTAGTGCGCTATGACGAAAACACAGAATGCGATTTTAACCAATCGGGTAGCTACACCATTGAACTACGAATAAGTTTTGTGATGGGGACTGATACCATAGCTTACGAAATGGACGAACCTTTCAGTGTGACAATCAGTGAATCCAAACTTGAGGTCCCCAATGCCTTTACACCCAATGGAGATGGCGTAAATGATGTATTCCGTGTGAAAGAAGGATACCAAAGTATCGTATCGTTCAAAGCAATGATATTTGACCGTTGGGGTAAGAAACTTTATGAATGGACGGATCTTGCAGGAGGTTGGAATGGACGCAGTGGCGGACACGACATGCCCGATGGAGGCTACTATCTTAACATTCAAGCCCGCGGTGCTGATGGCAAAAAATATAACATCAAAAAGGTGATAACCTTGCTGAGAAAATACACAGAAAACGGAACGATAAGCAACTAAACAAAAATGTCGGAAAATAAAATAGAAATAGAAGGAGCACGCGTTCACAACCTTAAAAATGTGGACGTTACATTGCCACGCTACAGTTTGAGTGTGGTAACAGGACTTAGCGGCTCAGGAAAGAGTTCGCTTGCCTTCGACACACTCTATGCAGAAGGCCAACGCCGTTACATAGAAACCTTCTCAGCATATGCACGCAACTTTCTCGACAATCTTGAACGTCCTGATGTTGATAAAATCACAGGATTAAGCCCCGTAATCAGCATCGAACAAAAAACAACCAACAAGAATCCGCGCTCCACAGTGGGCACGGTAACCGAAATATACGACTTTCTTCGCTTACTCTTTGCCCGTGCAGGCGAGGCATACTCCTACCTATCAGGTGAAAGAATGGTAAAATATACCGAAGAGAAGATTGTTGACATGATACTCCACACTTACGAAGGACACAAAGTTTATTTGTTGGCTCCCGTAGTGCGAAGCCGTAAGGGACACTACAAAGAACTCTTTGAAAGCATCCGTCGCAAAGGTTTCTTGAGTGTTCGTGCCGATGGCGAATTACGCGAAATAACCACAGGCATGAAACTCGACCGCTATAAGAACCACGATATTGAAGTGGTAGTAGACAAATTAGCGGTACAAGCTAAAGATGGAGAACGTTTGCAAAAAAGCGTCACTGCTACTTTGCAGCAAGGCGGTGGACTCATGATGATTTTGGATGCAGCCGACAACTCCACACGCTTCTACTCTAAACAACTAATGGACCCCATTTCGGGATTATCCTATCGCGAACCTGCACCCCACAACTTCTCGTTCAACTCAGCACAAGGCGCTTGTCCTAAATGCAAAGGCTTAGGGTATGTTAGTGTGATGGACTACGAAAAGGTGGTACCTAACCCCAAACTCTCTATTAAAGAAGGTGCTTTAGCACCCTTGGGCAAATATCGCAATGCTCTCATCTTTTGGGAGATACAAGCCGTGTTAGCTGACTATGAGTGTGACTTAACGACTCCCGTAGTCAACATTCCTGAAGAAGCCATGGACGAGGTATTCAATGGTAGAGCCGACAGATTACGCATCCCCGCAGCCATAGCTCATACCACCGATGACTATTACGTTGAGTTCGATGGTTTGGTAAAATACATCCAACAAATGGCCGACTCCGAAATGAGTGCTGCTTCACAACGTTGGGCTGAACAATTCTCAAAGACGGCTATTTGTCCTGAATGCCAAGGTGCACGACTCAACAAAGAGGCTTTAGCTTATCGTTTTGCAGGCAAAACCATTGCCGAACTCAGCAACATGGACATTGCTGAACTTTATCAATTTCTCTCAACTGTTGAGAGCCAACTTGCATCCAAGCAACAAGCCATAGCCCACGAGATTTTAAAAGAATTGATGTCACGACTCAAGTTCTTGCTCGATGTCGGATTAGATTATCTTTCTCTTTCGCGTTCATCCATGACACTATCGGGTGGTGAAAGTCAACGCATCCGCTTGGCAACACAAATTGGTTCACAACTGGTAAATGTACTTTATATTCTTGACGAACCAAGCATCGGATTGCATCAACGCGACAACGTGCGCCTTATTAACTCGCTCAAAGAATTACGCGACTTAGGAAACACTGTCGTTGTGGTAGAACATGACAAAGACATGATGTTGGCAGCCGACTACATTGTAGACATGGGACCACGTGCTGGACGTTTAGGAGGTGAGGTTGTATTCGAAGGAACGCCTACCGAGATGTTGAAAACACACACTCTCACATCACAATACTTAAATGGAGAACGCTCCATCGAAGTGCCCACTAAACGTCGCAAGGGCAATGGCAATGTATTGCGACTTATTGGTGCAAAGGGCAATAACCTGAAAAGCGTAACAGCCAATTTTCCCCTTGGCACACTCATTTGTGTAACAGGCGTATCAGGTAGTGGCAAGAGTACATTGATTAACGACACCTTGTTACCCATACTCTCCCAACACTTTTATCGTTCATTGCGCGAGCCTTTAGCTTACGAGCGCATTGAGGGTATGGAACATGTTGACAAGGTGGTAGCCGTAGACCAAAGCCCATTAGGTCGCACCCCGCGTTCCAATCCTGCCACCTACACGGGCGTATTCTCAGACATTCGTTCGCTCTACGTCAATTTACCCGAAGCTAAAATACGTGGCTATAAGCCTGGACGTTTTAGTTTCAATGTGAGAGGTGGACGTTGTGAGGTATGCAAGGGAAATGGTTATAAAACCATCGAGATGAACTTTCTTCCCGATGTCTATGTGCCTTGCGAAGCCTGCCACGGCAAACGCTACAACCACGAAACACTTGAAGTTCGCTTTAAGGGGAAAAGCATTGCCGATGTGTTAGACATGACCATCAACCAAGCTGTTGAGTTTTTCGAGAATGTTCCCAATATTCTTCACAAAATTAAAACCTTGCAAGATGTTGGTTTAGGCTATATCAAATTAGGACAAAGCTCCACTACACTCTCGGGAGGCGAAAGCCAACGTGTGAAGTTGGCTACAGAACTCTCAAAGCGCGACACAGGACAAACCATTTACATCCTCGACGAACCTACCACAGGGCTTCACTTCGAGGACATTCGAGTATTGATGGACGTACTGCAAAAACTTGTAGAACGAGGCAATACCGTGATTGTTATCGAGCATAACCTTGATGTAATAAAGGTAGCCGACTATTTAGTAGAAATGGGACCTGAAGGTGGTCGTGGCGGTGGACAACTACTATACGAAGGAACTCCCGAAGGATTAGTTGAAAGTGGCGTAGGATATACGGGACGTTTTTTGAAAGAAGAATTAGGCACAACCTCCCATAAAACAACCAACTGAAAAATCAATAATTAATAACTTTATAATAATCAAAATTCTATGTTCGAAGGACAACCTAAAGGGCTCTACACCCTTGCCCTTGCCAACACAGGCGAACGCTTTGGTTACTATACCATGCTTGCCGTGTTCGTGCTCTTCTTGAAAGACAACTTCTTGTGGTCTGCAGGAACCGCTGGAGCCGTTTACTCAGGCTTCTTAGCATTCGTTTATTTCTTGCCTTTATTTGGCGGTATGATTGCCGACAAAATTGGCTACAACAAGTGCGTAACTACAGGTATTCTTGTAATGTTCTTGGGTTATGCCCTACTTTCAATTCCTGCAGGTGCTGGCGTATTGGCAGCATCGTTAATGTTTGGTGCTTTAGCAATGATATGCATCGGAACCAGTTTGTTTAAGGGTAACTTGCAAGTTATGGTAGGCGACCTTTATAATTCACCTGCTATGGAGGGTAAGCGTGACTCTGCCTTCTCTATTTTCTACATGGCAATTAACATTGGTGCTTTGTTTGCGCCAACAGCAGCCGTTAAAATTATGGAGTATGCGCAGACTGCTTATGGTGTATCAAAAGCCGACTCTTACCACTTTGCCTTTGGTGTAGCTTGCATCTCGTTGATTGTTTCAATTGCCATCTATTATGGTTTCAAAAGCACCTATCAACAAGTTATTGCAGCTCCTACTAAAAAAGAGGGTGCAACCGAAACTGCAACTACCACTGAGCCCGAATTAAGCAAGAGCGAAGTTAAAGAACGCATTGTAGCTCTTTGCCTTGTTTTTGCTGTGGTTATCTTCTTCTGGATGGCATTCCATCAGAATGGTCTTACACTTACGTACTTTGCAGATGAATACACTCAGAAGCACGTTTCTGGTCTTGGCAGCATGCCTTTCGATGTAATCAATCTCTTGCTCTGCATCGTTATTATTTATGGTCTTTTCTCTTTATTTGGCAGCAAGACAGGTAAGGGTAAAGTTATCTCAGGCGTAATCATCTTGGCTTGCTTGTGTGGTTTAGGTTATAACTATTTGTCGCTCGACCCCAATGGTGTTGACATCGAAGCTCCTATTTTCCAACAATTCAACCCTTGCTTCGTAGTAGGTCTTACTCCCATTAGCATGGCTATCTTTGCATGGTTGGCAAAGAAGGGCAAAGAACCCTCTGCACCTCGCAAAATTGGCTTAGGTATGTTAGTTGCAGGTCTTGGATATGTAGTTATGATTTTAGCTTCGCTTGGCGTTTCTTCAACCGACCTCAACACTGTTTCTCCTAATTGGCTTATCAGCACTTACTTAGTACTGACATTTGGTGAGTTGTTACTTTCTCCGATGGGTATTTCATTCGTATCAAAGGTAGCTCCTCCCAAACTCAAAGGTACCATGATGGGTGGTTGGTTCGTAGCCACAGCCTTGGGTAACTTCTTGGTGGCAATCCCTGGCTTCCTTTGGGGTAATGTACCCTTGGTTGTAGTTTGGGGTGTATTGGTTGGTCTCTGCCTCATCTCATTCATCTTCATTTTCAGTGTAATGAAGAAGTTAGAGAAAGTATGCTAATGCAATCTTAGTCCCTTAAAAAGTTTGTCGCTTTAGACACACATATATATATACGCTTCACGCGCAACCCATCCGAAAACAGGATGAGTTGCGCGTGAAGCGTATATATATGTGTCTAAAGCGTTTGTATTACTTATTACTTCTTACTTAATTACAGCGTTCCCTCAAAAGGCAATTCTTGTTCTCCTAAGCCTGCAAACGAGCGTCGATGATAAGGTGTCAAGCCATGTTCTGCAATACCTTGACGATGTTGCTTAGTGGGATAGCCTGCATTACGATCCCATCCATAATAGGGAAATTGTTGGTGAAGTTCGTGCATGTAGTCGTCACGATAAGTCTTAGCAAGAATTGAGGCTGCAGCAATAGCCAAGTATTTACCATCCCCTTTCACAATCGTTTGGTAGGGCACATCCTTGTAAGGCTTAAAACGGTTACCATCCACAATCACGAACTCTGGGCGCAACTTCAATTGATCCAATGCGCGGTGCATTGCCAAAATCGATGCATTGAGAATGTTAATCTCGTCAATCTCCTCAGGCGTAACCACACCAACAGCCCAAGCCAAGGCATCGCGCTCTATTTGTTCACGCAACGCATAGCGTCGTTTTGCCGTGAGTTTCTTTGAATCGTTCAAATCCTCGTTATGATAATTTTTTGGGAAAATCACTGCCGCTGCATATACGCTTCCAGCCAAACAACCACGTCCAGCCTCATCGCAACCAGCCTCCACCAATCCCTCCTTATTATATATAGCTTCGAGCATATTCGTTAAAACATTTTTCGAACGCGATCAATACCAGCTACCAAAGCATCAATTTCTTCGCGTGTATTATAGAGCGCAAACGAAGCACGTGCCATGCCCTCCACACCACAACGTTGCATAAGAGGTTGAGCACAATGGTGTCCTGTGCGAATAGCAATGCCTAAACGATCGAGCAAGGTGCCCAAGTCAAGCGGATGAATGTTGCCCACATTAAAAGCCACCACAGCATCCTTATCAGTAGCAGTACCATACAAGTGCATTTCGGGAATACCACTCATCTGCTCCATAGCATACTGCGTTAAGTCACGCTCATGTTGGTGAATTTGCTCCATGCCCAATGCCGACACATAATCGAGTGCCACAGCCAAAGCATGACTCCCCACATAATCGGGCGTACCCGCTTCGAACTTAAAGGGCAAACGCTCATAAGTAGTCTTTTCAAACGACACACGAGCAATCATTTCGCCACCACCTTGATAGGGCGGCATGCGATCGAGCAAGTCCTCACGTCCATAAAGCACACCAATACCAGTTGGACCATATATCTTGTGTCCGCTGAACACCAAGAAGTCACAGTTCAACTCCTGCACATCCACCTTAAAGTGAGGCACACTCTGTGCCCCATCCACCAAGAAGTGTGCGCCATGTGCATGGGCAATTTCAGCCATGCGTTTAACAGGATTGATGGTACCCAACACATTACTAACATGCGCACAACACACCAAACGAGTGCGAGATGTAAACAATCGTTCATACGCCTCCAAGTCGAGCACGCCCTCATCGGTCATAGGTATAACCTTTAGGACAATACCCTTACGGTCGCGCAACAACTGCCAAGGCACTATGTCGCTATGGTGTTCCATCACCGTCACAATCACCTCATCTCCCTCATTCAAGAAAGCATCGCCATACGAGCTTGCCACAAGGTTGAGACTTTCAGTTGTACCGCGTGTAAAAATAACCTCTGCAATGGAACGAGCGTTAATAAACTGACGTACGGTTTCGCGAGCAGCTTCGTGCAAGTCGGTAGCCTGTTGCGAAAGGTAATGAACACCACGGTGTACGTTAGCGTTAACAGAGTAATACTCGTTAGCAATAGCCTCAACCACGCAGCGAGGCTTTTGGGTTGTCGCTGCATTGTCAAGGTAAACCAATGGACGTTTGTAAACCTCGCGTCCAAGTATCGGGAAGTCCTTGCGGACTGTTTCAATGTTGTACATGTGCATTACTTTTAAACAAAGCTAAATCCAAAGATAAAGCCCCCAAACTTATCCCTTCTTTGCGCATCCCATGCAACTGTGGCAATGCTGCCCCAGTTCGTTGCGGAAACGCAGTTCAACGAGATGCGACAAACGGTCGTGCAGATGTTCAATGTCCACATGGCGCAACACATCGTTAATAAAGGCATGTTGCAGTAACAAGCGAGCCTCATCCTCAGGAATACCACGCTGACGCATATAGAACAGTGCCCCTTCATCAAGCTTACCAATGGTAGAACCATGGTTACACTTCACATCATCCGCATAAATTTCCAACATGGGTTGGCTAAATGCACGAGCCGTTGGAGTTACACAAATATTAGCGTTCGTCTGTTCCGAAGCCGTTTGTTGCGCTCCTGGAGCCACATACACCTTACCAGCAAAGGCACCATTACTCTGTCCATCCAACACATATTTATAGAGCATATCGCTCGTACACTTAGGTGAAAGATGTTCCACCAAAATGTTATTGTCCACACGCTGTTCACCATCGGCAATCACAGCACCATACAATTCGGCACGTGCTTCCTCGCCGCGCAGACGCACATCCAAGCGGTTGCGACTTTTGCCACAAGTCAGCACAATGCCATCATAGCTAATGCGACTTTTAGCCTCTTGCTCCACATACAACGTAGAGAAGCGTGTTGTGTTATCGTTCGTTTCCTCAATACTGTAGATGTTCACTTGCGCACCTTCCTCAGCATACGCCTCAATTACCTGCGTTGTTAAGTATTGCTTATCGCCCTCGGCATGGTCGCAAAACAACACTGAACCTTGTGCACCCTCTTCTGCCACAATCAGCACACGGCGCACACACATCATGTCCATGTTAGCCGAAACCACATTCACCACCTGAATAGGTGCCTTGAGCACGGTATTCTTAGGCAAATAAATCAGCAAGCCATCCTGTGCCAGCATCGTGTTAAGTAGCGTTACGCCATCATGCCCCGTGCGAAAGTCGCGATCTTCAGCAGCTGCATGGTTATAATATTTTTCAAGCAATTCAGAATGCGAGGCAGCCACCTTGTTCAACGAACTCACAATCACCCCTTCAGGCAAAAGGGTATACGAACTTTGCGGTGCTTCTGCAGGCATATCGTTCACTACAAAAAAGAGCGAAGTACTCAAATTAGGCACATTACACTTAAACGTGTCATACGGATTTACATCCATAGGCTTACGCATCAAGTTCAGTCCAAAGTCGGGTGCAAATGCCTCGTTCGCATCCGTATATTTGTAGCGTTCCACCTTATGCGTGGGCAATCCCTGCTCACTGAGCAAGTTCGCAGCCGTTTCGCGGTGTTGATTCATCACGTTGCAGCTACCGTTGTCCACCCAATCGCGGTGTTGGCGATAAATGTCGGTATATTGTTTAAAACTCTCCATGGTGTCTACGCCTCCTCTTCAATGCTGTTAACAATCCAGTCGAAGCCCTTTTCCTCAATCTCGTAACCCAACTGTGCAGTTCCCTCTTTCACCACACGTCCTTTCACAAGTACGTGTACAAAGTCGGGCTTCAAATAGTCGAGCATGCGCTGATAGTGTGTAATCACCATGGCACTCGTGTACTCATTGCGCAACATGTTAAAACCTTCTGCCACAATGCGCAATGCGTCCACATCAAGTCCCGAGTCAGTTTCGTCAAGAATCGAGAACTTAGGCTCAAGCACAGCCATCTGGAAAATTTCGTTACGTTTGCGTTCACCACCCGAGAAGCCTTCGTTCACACCGCGGCTCATAAAGTGCGCATCCAAGCCCACGAGTTTGCGTTTTTCCTTCAAGAGTTTCAAAAATTCGCTGGCGGCAATCGGCTCTTCGCCAAAATACTTGCGTTTTGCATTCAATGCAGCACGCATAAAGTTCGTCATCGACACGCCTGGAATTTCCGTAGGAGCCTGAAACGACATAAAGATGCCCTCGTGCGCACGGTCCTCAGGCGACAGAGCCAACAAGTCTTTACCATTAAAGATTATCGAGCCTTCTGTAACCTCATACTTAGGGTTACCCACAAGTACATTGCTCAGTGTGCTTTTACCCGAGCCATTGGGCCCCATTAACACATGTACTTCGCCATCGCGGATTGTGAGGTTCACACCGCGCAATATTTCCTTGCCTTCAACCGAGGCATGCAAGTTCTTTATTTCAAGCATTTTTTATGTCCTTATTACGTTTTTAGAAGACAAAAGTAACAATTTCTTTTCAGAAAATCTCCTTCCGCGCGCGTTTTATAAGCCTATAACTTTAAAATGCTTATTTTGTGGTGTTGGGTAGCATCGTCTGCAAAATAAAGTGTACCTTTGCTGCCATGAACGCATTGAGCAAACGCACGGGCGAAGAGCGCTTCAATACGCTCACGCACTTAGCTGGTGTAGTCTTTACGCTCGTGGCCGCATGGTTTATACTGCGGCTCGGATATAGCAGTGGGTGGAAAAATGCCTTTGGCACCACCTTCTTCACATGTGGCATGCTGTTAATGTATGCCGCCAGCACCCTCTATCATTGGTGGCTACCAGGCAAGGGCAAACGCTTATTGCGTGTGCTCGACCACATTAGCATCTACGTTATGATAGCTGCATCCTACACTCCCGTCTGCATTGGCGTGGTAGGAGGTGCCATTGGTTGGACCGTTTTTGGCATTCTTTGGGGTGTAGCATTAGCAGGAACCGTCTACAAAATCACCGCCATGGGGCGTTGGCCACGACTTTCCTTACTGCTCTACCTCATTATGGGTTGGACCTTCGTGTTTATTGCCGAACCCGTATGTACACGCATCTCCACCCCTGCCCTCATTAGTCTCTTTGCCGAAGGCTTATTCTACACCTCGGGCACCTACTTCTTTGCCCACGACTCGCGACCTTATTACCACGGCATCTGGCACATCTTTGTATTGCTCGGTTCTGTGGCACACTGGCTCGCCATTCTCCTTATTCTGCAATAATATTTTTTATTTTTAAGCAAGGGGAGTTCAATCTTCTTGCCCAAACCAATACACACATACACAATGAAAACAGCAATTTCAACAACTCAGGCTCCTGCAGCCATTGGTCCTTATAGCCAAGCCATCGAGGCCAACGGCACAATCTACGTGTCAGGTCAACTTCCCATCAATCCTGCCACAGGCGAGTTTGCCGAAGGTGGCATCAAAGAGCTTACCGCACAATCACTCACTAACATCAAAAACATACTTGCTGAGGCAGGACTCACTATGGCAAATGTAGTGAAGACCAGCGTATTCTTGGCAGACATGGCAGATTTTGCCGAGATGAACGAGGTGTATGCTCAGTTTTTCTCAGCTCCCTTCCCCGCTCGTTCTGCAGTAGCAGTAAAGACGCTGCCTAAGAATGCACGTGTAGAGATTGAATGTATTGCCGTAAAGTGATGCAAAAGATAGGCGTATTCCTTTCATCGAAGAGCGATTTGCCCGAAAGCTATGTGCAAGCTGCTCGCGAAGTTGGTGCCTTGATTGGTCGCACACATCGCACCTTAGTTTATGGAGGTGCTCGCAAAGGTTTAATGGAAGTCTTAGCACAGAGTGTCAAAGCGCATGGTGGTCGTGTATATGGCATGGTGCCCGACATCATTGAGCAGCGCGGTCAAGTGAGCGATGCCATCGATGTTACCTTCCGCTGTGTCGACCTTACCGATCGTAAAGCTATGATGAACCGCGAAAGCGACATCTTAGTTGCTTTACCTGGTGGCATAGGCACACTCGATGAAGTTTTCACTGTTATGGCAAATACCGTTATTGGCATCAGTCATCAGCGCGTAGTATTCTATAACATCGATGGCTGTTGGGACGCTATTCTTGCCGCCCTTGCCAATCTTTTTGAACAAGGTTTGGTAAGTGGCAAACCTGCCGACTACTATAGCGTGGCAACAAACATCACTGAACTCGAAAAAGAAATAAGCGCTTAAGTATTACAAGCGTTTTACTTATCACTTTGCGCATTTGCACCCAAACACCACCTTACTAAGGGGTAATTTTTATAACATAACCAGGTATGAGAGGAGGGCTTATCCCAAACACTCATACCTGGTATTCTTTTGCCATAACAGTAAACTTCGCATGCCGTAAATCATCCATACGCCTAAAAAGCATTATAAAATAATTGGTCAAGCAAAGGAATACCATGAACGTATGCTCTTTACTTGACCAAAAACTTTTTATTATTTCACTACCTCACCAGCTATATTTGGCAACAAAATCTCATATAAACCTACACGAATCTCCTTGTTAGGGATGTCGAGAGTGTAGAGTCTTAGATTGGGGTCGTAGTCCTTAATTGTAATGTATCCACTCTGATACAACAAAGGTATTATAGATGTCATATTCTCAGTGGGAGCATCGAACGATGATTGCTTTGCATACATGCTACCAATGCTTGATGGAAGCACCTTAAATCTGCGCATCATTTCTATTAAATAAGTCGGTGTCCCCGAAGCGAACCAATAAGAAGCAATATCTTGTTTTGAAAAACAATTCAATAAACTATATGGATTGAATATGTCTGGCGAAGGCCATGTAAAATGATAACCATCGTAGTTATACTTCAGTTTCTCAATAGTTTCTTCACGAGATAAGCCCAACTTATTTGCAAGCATATCAATGTCCTCTGACATATCGCTGAGCAATTCTTGTTCAGTAATTCCACAAACACCAGCATATTCCTCGTCCATACTTATATTGTTGATATTATTCAGTTCGCTAAAAATGCTGAGTTGCGAAAATTTAGTAATCCCCGTGAGGAAAACAAAACGCAGATAAGGGTCGCAATCCTTTAACGGACTAAAGAAATTACGCATGATACAGCGCAGATTATGTAATTGCTCATCAGTGTGCACCACATCGAGCAACGAAGCGTCATATTCATCAATAAGCACAACAACCTGTTTACCAGTTTGCTTATAAACTGTTTTTATAAGCTGTGCTAATCGCACATTCGCATCTATTGCAGAATTCTTTATGCCATAGTAGCTTTCGTTTTCATGGAGAATATAGTCAAGATACCTATTCAACTGCTCATCGTTTTGGTGTTTACCTCCAGCCAAACTAAAATAAAGAACAGGATATTGCTCCCATTCATTTTCTAATTTTGCTATAGCCAATCCTTCGAAAAGTTCTTTTTTTCCTTCGAAATAGCTTTTTAACGTAGACACGAGCAACGATTTACCAAATCTACGTGGACGACTAAGGAACATATACTTGCTATCGGCATGCGTCATACGGTATACGTATTCCGTCTTGTCGATATAAATGCGATTTTCCTTTCGTATAAGTTCAAAGGTCTGCATTCCAAGTGGATATAGTTTTCTTGCCATATACTTACATTTTCGATTTGATTGCGTAAAGTTAGTATTAAAACTTGATATAACAAAACATGATGATTAGTTGGTAGTTAAAATAGTCCCATCCCAACTTTACATCACAGAAATATACAAAAAGAAAACCCTCCGTTAAATCACTTTAACGAAGGGCTAAACCTTTTACCTTATGAACCAAAAACTTTTATTAGGCAAGCTTGTTGATGTGAGTCATCACACCGCTCTTAATGTTAGCTGCCTTGTTCTTGTGAATGATGTTATTCTTTGCAAGCTTATCCAACATCTTCTGAACCTTCGGCAGAAGTTCGCTGGCAGCTGCTTTGTCAGTCGTAGCGCGGAGCTTACGTACTGCATTACGCATTGTCTTAGCGTAATATCTGTTGTGCAGTCTGCGAGACGCCGTCTGACGAATTCTTTTTACAGATGATTTGTGGTTTGCCATTTTATTTCTTTTCTTTTTTTATTAGTAGTCCCTAGGAGAGTCGAACTCCTCTTTAGAGAATGAAAATCTCTCGTCCTAACCGATAGACGAAGGGACCATCGCGTTGTGAGTTTTAAACCATTGTTTCACCGTGTTTGTTAGTGGTGTTGGTTTGTTTCTCATTTGCGAGTGCAAAGGTAGTGCATTCCTACTTAACCACCAAACATTCCCACTATTTTTTTTCAAAAAAGTGCGTTTTTCTTTATTTTTCTCCCTTTTTGAATACTTTCGCATTGTTTACATGGAAATATTGACTACTTTTGCAACATATAACTGTGCATTATGCACGAAAGCTTTTCAAGCATATTAAGTAGATATTTTAAGCAAGAAACATAAAAAACCGATAGAAACATAGAATATATGAAGTCGCGAGCGATAGTTTTACATACACTTAAGTATAACGACAACCAGATTATAGCCGATGTATTGACTGAGGAAATGGGTTGCGTAGGCATGATTGTACGCATTGCACGTACCAAACGTGCTGCTGTGCGTCATGCATTGTTTCAACCTTTAGCCATTTTAGACCTTGAATGGGAGCACCGTCCTAAGTCAAGTTTACAAAAACCCACAGGCGTACAAGTAGGCTATCCGTTAACTTCCCTACCCTACGACCCTTATAAAAGTTCTATTGCACTTTTTGTGGCAGAGGTATTGCACTACGCCTTAAAAAACGAACCTGATGCACGCACTATATATAATTATGTAGTGCGTTCGGTGCAATGGTTAGATGCTTGCGACAAGGGGTTTGCCAATTTCCATTTGGTATTTCTGCTCCACCTTACGCACTTTTTAGGGTTTATGCCAAATGCAGATGATGCCAAGCCTGGGAGTTATTTTGACTTACGTGCTTCATGCTTCACATCTCAACAACCCGCTCATCCCGACTTTCTACATCCCACAGATGCTGCCGTTGTGCCTAAGTTATTACGTATGCGCTATGACACCATGCGCTTTTTCCGTTTTAATGGTGCCGAACGCTCCCGACTGTTGGAGTATATCAACCTATATTATAGGCTACACGTGCCAAACTTTCCCGAACTCAAATCGCTCGCAGTGCTAAAGTCACTTTGGAGTATATAATAGGAGTACATATAATATATAGGAATAAACAACCAAAAAGTCTCACATAGCGCATGCCATGTGAGACCTTCCTTATATATAATGTATATTGTGTTGATTCCGCTCATTCAAAAAGAGATTGTAAGCAAAGACTTACTTCATCTTTTTGTACGAAGAGGTTTTAGTTGCATTCTTCGCTGTGAGTTTTGTACTCAAGATGCGATAATGCGGCTGCTTTTGCTTGCGCTGTTCAGCCAAGAGTTTCTTATGCTGTGCGTCAGCACGCTTTTTCCACTCCTGCATACTATAATACTTACCAGTTGCAGGGTCGAGATATCTTGTTTCAGGAAGCAAGTAAGAACGGTTGATATCATCAATGTCGCCATCTTTACCACTAAAACCAACTTTCTCAACTTGCACGGCTGCTACACCGCTTGCTACCATGCCCAATTCACGAGCTGCAGCCATTGAGAGGTCTACCACACGTCCTGTGCAATACGGACCACGGTCAGTTACCTTCACTATTACTTCCTTACCATTTTTCTTATTGGTAATCTTCAGCAAAGTGCCAAAGGGGAGGGTGCGATGTGCGCAAGTCAAACTGTCTTTGTGATAACGAGAGCCATCGCTTGTGCGGTGCCCGTGCAGACTGTTGCTATAATATGAAGCCTTACCATGCTGCTGACCTTGAGCTACCGCGGGGGTTGTCAATGCGAATGTTACGAGTGTTGCTAAAAAAAAGATTACTTGTTTGATCGTCATTTTGTTTGTTTTGCCACGAGGATTGTTGGCCCTCTCGTTGAACCAGTTTAGCCAGTCTGTTCGTGAGAGATTTCTGTAATAGGACTATTGAGTTCATAGGCGTTTTAACCTATACAACAATGTGCCAAACTCTGTCCACATTACGTAGTAAGTTCCTTATAAAAGGAGTGTTGCGAACACGCAACTTATAGCGGAATCGAAGTTTCGATTTTAACCAACAAATGCACCAAGGGAGACGTTTGCTACGAAGGCAATTTGCTCCGCCTCGTGAGGTTTACGGGTGCAAAGATACAAAAAATTTTACACAGCACAATAACATTACGCTTGATAATCAAGAGTTTAACATTTTAAGCTCCGCAATTTAAGATTTTCGTTTACAAAATTTTCGAGCTAACCCGAAAGTCCAAAAGCCTTGTAGGAATGGGAGGAGTAAGACTATTACCCTGTGTTAATTTGTGTTCAATTTAGATAGTTAAAGACGCCCGCAACACCGAAATGTTAAAATAGAATTTAACTTTCTCAGAATAGCTATTCTATGGCAGAAATAAGAGAATTTACAACAAAATGAGGCTCACTTAAAAAAAGAACCAGGTATGAAAGTTCAAGGACAAAGTCCCACTCTCATACCTGGCTTTGATAAAGAAGTATTTTTAGCGTAAAGCCCCATCTAAAAAGTCTACGCCATAGTTTGTATTACTTATTACCTATTACTTATTACTTATTTTACTTTAGTTTTGGTCATAAGCATGCTTCGGATAGTCAATGGTATAGTGCAAGCCACGACTTTCCTTACGTTCCAATGCCTGACGAGTAATCAGATAACCCACGTTAATCATATTGCGCAACTCACAAATGTCGCGTGTAGGTTTCACATGCTTGTAGAGTTCCTCTGTTTCTTCATACAGAAGGTCGAGACGCGTCCAAGCACGTTTCAAACGAAGGTCTGAACGAACAATGCCCACATAAGCCGACATCACCTGTTCCACCTCCTTAGCATCCTGTGCAATAAGAATCTTCTCCTCGTTAGTCAATGTGCCCTCATCGTTCCATTCGGGAACATTTTCATTAAAGGAATATTCGTCAATGTGTTCCAAAGAGTGTTTGGCTGCCGTATCAGCATAAACCACAGCTTCAATAAGCGAGTTACTTGCCAAGCGATTGCCACCATGCAAACCTGTGCACGAACATTCGCCCACAGCATACAAACGGTGAATAGACGAACAAGCATTAAGGTCTACCTTAATACCCCCACAAAGGTAGTGAGCACAAGGCACCACAGGAATGTATTGTTTAGTAATGTCAATACCAATAGAGAGGCACTTTTGGTAAATGTTAGGGAAGTGATGCTTCGTTTCCTCTGGATCTTTGTGCGTAACATCCAAGCAAACATGGTCGAGACCATGAATTTTCATTTCCTTGTCAATGGCACGTGCCACTATATCGCGCGGTGCCAGTGAGAGACGCTTGTCGTATTTCTGCATAAACTCCTCACCATTAGGCAAACGCAGAATGCCGCCATAACCACGCATAGCTTCGGTAATAAGATAAGCAGGATGCTTTTCGCGCGTATTAAAGAGAGCAGTGGGGTGGAACTGTATAAACTCCATACCTTCTACTGTTGCCTTAGCACGATAAGCCATAGCGATACCATCACCTGTTGCAATTTCAGGATTCGTAGTTGTGGCATACACCGCACCGCAACCACCTGTACAAAGCACTGTGACGCGCGAAAGGAAAGTATCGATTTTTTGTGTATCAGGGTCGAGCACATAAGCACCATAACACTCAATATCTGGCGTACGACGCGTAACCTCAATGCCCAAATGGTGCTGTGTAATAATTTCTACAGCAAAGTGATTCTCAAGAACAGTAATATTAGGATGATGACGTACAGCCTCAATCAGTCCACGCTGAATTTCAAAGCCCGTATCATCGGCATGATGCAAAATGCGAAATTCAGAGTGTCCACCTTCGCGGTGAAGATCGTAAGTACCATCTTCCTTCTTATCGAAGTTTACACCCCACTTCACCAAGCGTTCAATACCAGCAGGGCCATTTTTTACCACCTGTTCCACAGCACGTTGATCGCTAATATAGTCGCCAGCAATCAGCGTGTCTTTAATATGTTTCTCAAAGTTATCCACCTTGAGATTCGTTACCGATGCCACACCACCCTGTGCTTTGGCAGTGTTAGCTTCTTCGATTGTAGTTTTACAAACGAGTGCCACCTTACCTTTGCCCGAGGCGGCTACTTGGAGGGCGTAACTCATTCCGGCAACACCAGAACCAATTACCAAAAAGTCGAATTTGCGTATCATCGTGTGTATCGCTAATTTGGGCGCGAATTTACAAAATGTTTTTGAAAACAAGAGCGAAGTAAAGAGAAATGCTTAATTTTGCACACATTAAGTAGGCAACCGAACACCTACCGAACACCTATAATATATATATAAGGTGTATGAAAAAGAACTAAACTTTTGTAGCAAGTTCCCATCCCCCAGCGTCTAAGCAAAGAAACAATACATATATAATATATATAACACAATGAAAAAAATCAAAGCACTCGTACTGTTGCTCGTAGCATTTGTTATGCTACCTGTAATGGCCCAGCAAATGCCTACGTTAGCCGTAGACAAAGCTGTGCGCATTGGTAAGTTGCCCAACGGATTAACCTATTACATCCGTCACAACAACTTGCCCGAGAACCGTGCCAACTTCTACATTGCACAGAAGGTAGGCGCCGTACAAGAAGAAGAGAACCAACGTGGTTTGGCTCACTTCCTCGAACACATGTGTTTTAATGGCACTGACAATTTCCCTGGTGATGCACTCATCAAATTCTGCGAACGCATTGGTGTAAAGTTCGGTCAAAACTTGAACGCTTACACCTCAACCGACGAAACGGTGTATAACATCGACGATGTTCCCGTTACCGAAACCAACGTAGACTCTTGCTTGCTCATCTTGCGCGATTGGGCAGATGGCTTGACTCTCGACCCTAAGGAAATTGACAAAGAACGTGGCGTAATTCACGAAGAATGGCGTATGCGTACCAGCGCAACAAGCCGTATGTTCGAGCGCAACTTGCCTACTCTTTATCCAGGTTCACGCTATGGTCACCGTTTCCCCATTGGTTTGATGAGTGTGGTAGACAACTTTAAGCCTGCTGAACTCCGTGCTTACTACGAAAAATGGTATCGTCCCGACTTGCAGGGTATTATCATTGTAGGCGACATTGATGTTGACAAGGTCGAAGCTAAGATAAAGGCACTCTTCTCGCCCATCAAGATGCCCGAGAACGCTGCTAAGTACGAGCACTACCCCGTGCCCGATAACAACGAGCCTATTTATGTTATCGACAAGGACAAGGAGCAAGGTCAAGCCATCATTCAGTTGATGTTTAAACACCAGCCCCTCGTGCCCGATGAATATAAGAATACGGTAGCCTTCTTGAGTGTACAATACATCAAGAGCTTGGCAAGCAATGTATTCAATGCTCGTTTGAACGAGGCTGCACAAAAGGGTGACTGTCCCTTTGTAGCTGCTTATGCCGATGATGATAGCTACATTTTGTCGAAGACCATGGACGCCTTCAACTTGGTTATCATCCCCAAACCGGGTAAAGACAAAGAGGCTATCGAAGCCGTAATGACCGAAGTGAAGCGTGTTCACGAATTTGGCTTCACTGCTACAGAGGTTATGCGTGCCAGCGAGGAAATTTTGAGTGGTCTTGAAGCCACCTACAACAACCGCGACAAGCAGAAGAATGCCTTCTACGTACCGCAGTATGTTCGCAACTTCCTCGAAAACGACCCGATTCCTTCTATTGAGGATGAATATAACATGTACAAGATGATGTCGCAGCAAATGATGCAGGCACAAGCTGCTGCTCCTGCTGCAAGCAGTTTCTTTAACGAACTCACTGCACGCACCGACACCAACTTTGTATGCATGGCAATGTATCCTGAAAAAGAAGGTGTGGTAGTTCCTACTGCAGACCAGTTTAAACAGGCTATTGCCAATGCTGCCAAAGCAAAGGTCGAGGCTTACGTTGACAATGTTAAGAACGAACCGCTCATCACCAACTTGCCTAAGAAGGGTCGCATCAAGAAGGAAACTAAGGCTGACTTTGGTTACACTTGCTGGACACTCGACAATGGTGCTCGCGTATTCTTTAAGAAGACCGACTACAACGATGCCGAAGTACAGTTTATTGCTACCAGCATGGGTGGCGAGAACAAAATTGTGACTAGAGACCGTGTTAACGCTAAATTGATGCCTACTGTTTTAAACTCTACAGGTTTAGGAAACTTCACCAGCACAGAGTTGCAGAAGAAGCTTGCAGGCAAACAAGTTAGCTGTGGTTTCGACTTGGGCATGATTACTGAAAATCTTTCAGGTTCATCTACTCCTAAGGACTTGCGCACACTCTTCGAGTTGATTTACTTGCGTTTCCAAGCTCCTTGCAATGATGTGGATGCTTACAACAACACCATGACCATGCTCCGCACTTCGCTTGAAAATGCTGAAAAGCAACCCATGAAGGCATTCTCTGACTCTATCCAAAGCACACTCTACAACCACAACGCTTTGCGTGCTTCACTGAAGTTGAAGGATTTGGATCAGGCTAACTACGAAACCATGAAGAAGCTCTATGCCGACCGTTTTAATGCAGGTGGCGACTTCGACTTCTTCTTTACGGGTGCCATTGATGTTGACTCTCTCCGCGCATTTACCGAACAGTACATTGCTCCGCTCAAGGCTGCTAAAAAACGCGAACAGTTCATTGACTTGAAGATTGAACCCGTAACAGGTGTGGTTAACAACCACTTCTTCCGTCAGATGGAAACTCCTCAGGCTGTTGTCGTTCAGTTCTGGACGGGTAAGACTCCTTACTCTATGAAGGAAGCTGCCGTAGTTAACGCTTTGGGCGAAGTGCTCACACAGCGTTACCTCAAGAGCATTCGTGAGGATGCTGGTATTGCTTACAGCGTAGGCACAAATGGTTCTGCAAGCTATGGTGCGAACGATCGTTACACTTTCGTTACCCAATGTCCTGTTAAACCTGCCAAACTCGACTCTGCCCTCTTGCTCATGAAGCAGGGCATCGAAGACATTGCCAAGAATGGCGTTACTGCCAGCGAGCTTGAAAAGGTTATTACTTTCGAATTGAAAGATTATGCCGACAACCAGAAGAAGAATGGTTACTGGATGAACCTTATCACCGAAAAGGTTATTTGGAACAAAGACCTCCGCACTAACTACGAGGCTACGCTCAAGAGCGTTACTTCAAAGGATATTCAAGATTTCGTAAACAACGTATTGCTTAAGCAGAATAACTGCACAACTATTTCGATGCGTCCTACTGATATGACAGAGAAGGACGGTACTAAGTAATTAGTTTCTAAAGCATTACGAAAAGACCTTACTTTTTAGGCTGCATAACCTGTCAAGGGTTATGCAGCCTTTATTTTTATGTTGTAGAACATAAAATGCTTTATTGCAACATTCATTTACTAATTACCATGGTAAAATGTTAGTAAAATCGGTATTACCGCAAAAAAACGAGTTTTTGATTGGCAGTTTTCTTTTAAAGGTCCAACTTTGCACTCGATATTAGACGATCAGACTCACAAGAACTACAAAAAACAATAATAAAAAATTATGACACAGAAAATTACCTCTTTGCTTCTTTTGCTTGTAAGTTGCATCTTTGCAGCCAACGCACAAACAATTGCAAGCGAACCCACAACCGACTTAAAAGATGGCTACTATGTCATTAAACTTAAGTCGAACGACAACAAGGCTGACGAAAACGGCAACTACATGTACTACAACGCTGATGATAGTCGTGTATACTATGAAGAAAAAGGTTCTACGACTCAGTTGATTGGCACCGAAAACACTAATGCTGACATGATGAAGTACCTGTTTAAGGTTACTAAATCAGGCGATAAATATACCATATCTGCTTGGGGCACAAGCAAGTTTTTCCCTTCTATTCCTAAAGCCACATACAGCACTTCGTTTGGAAGACCAGGAAAAAACCCAGGAAATCAAAATCAATTTACACTCAGTAATAGTTCTGCAGAATTTACACCAGTTGCTACTACAGGCTCATGGTATGCAATGAAAACAATAGGAACACACTATGAGAATAGAAAAGTTAAGGACATCGACATTTACATAACCCTTAACGACAAACAACACATTGGTTATTGGGAAAACGCAGGAAATAGTGTTAACAATGCGCAATTCCAATTTTACGCAGCCACCAATGTTCCTGAAGCAAGCGACCTTGTTACCATCACATATAACTACAAGTTGAACGACGTGGTTAAAGGAAGCTACACCACCAATATGGCTTTGATTGGAAAAACTTTCCCTACTCCCAAAGATGTTCCTGCATACGTAGGTTTCGAAAACTTCCCCACAAGAAATGTTACAGCTGAGGACAACAACCAAACATTCGACCTCACTTGCACTATTACTACTCCGTTCCAAGTAAGTAATGATAGCAAGAAATATTACTACTACTTGCAAAATAGCAATGAAACAAAAACACGTCTCTTTGCTAATGGTGAAAATTTGAATTTCCGCGAAGACGCTCAAGCAGAAATTCTGAATAATGTAAATGGTGATTTGTGGTATGTAACAGGTAACCCCTTCGATGGCTTTCAATTCCACAATGTGGGAGCAAACAAAACTGCTACATCAAGCCAAATTCCAAGTAACGCGGGTGCGCCACGATGCAGATTAGCATTCTCTGGTACTGCTGGCGAAAATGTATGGTACATTTACAAGTTCGATGATAATTCTTTCGGCTTATACAGATATTCAAATTGGGTTATTGGATCTGGTAATGTTGCATGGAATTACAACAACGAATATGTACAGTTTGATAAAATAGATCTTAACGCTCTCCCTACAGAAAAAAGCTACGCCTTCACCCTCACCTCTGCCACCATCACCCTTCCCCTCAACTACTCTAAGGCTGATAATGCACGCTTTGCAACCACTTGCTTGCCTTACGCTGTTGAAGTAGCCAATGCTGAAGGCACAGTAAAGACATACGCTGGTAAGTTGAATGCTGAACAAACAGGACTCGAAATGAGCGAAGTGAATGCTGTTCCTGCTAACCAAGGCATCATCATCAAGGGTAATGCAACCGATGAGAACGTAGAACTCCGTGTAATTGATGCAGCTGAAGCCATTGATAACGACTTGAAAGGTACTACCGAAGAACTCACCGACTTAACAGGTGTTTACTCATTTGGTCGTGCCAATCGTACTGGCAAAGTTGGTTTCTTCCGCTCAACCAATCCTACACTTAAAGCAAACCGCGCCTACATCAAACTCGATAACAGCGCAAGCCAGAGCATCGCAATGAACTTTGATGGTAACATCGTTAGCAGCATCGAAAGCGTTAACACCAACAACGCTACAATGAACAATGCACCTGTGTTCGACCTTACTGGTCGCCGCGTAATGAAGATGGTAAAGGGTAACCTCTACATCCAAAACGGACGCAAATTCATTGCACAATAATACAATTAAACACAACAACTTTTTAGACACTCTATATAATGAAAAAGACATATATCTGCCCTGCAGCTACCGTCATTGCATTCGACACTGAAAAGTCTATGGCAACTGTGATGGTGGGCAGTCAACAAGGTGAAAGCATCACACAAGATGACGACTGGAGTAACGAACGCCAATGGGACGGACCCGCTTGGGGCGCTGAAGAAGAACTCGGCGAAGAATAAGCCACACGCCATTTTTTAAGAATGGCAAAGCCTTTAAATAAGTACACAAGGAGTTTGACACACAAAATAGGGTGTCAAACTCCTTTCATTTTAGGGTGGCTCTAAGAATTCTGATAAGTTGATTTGTGCCCTATCGTGTGTGTATTTTTTCTTTGAGAATATGGGCTGCGGTTCGGCTAAGATTGCAAGCGAGCTTGCATCTTCGCTCTCACCTTGCAACATATTTGTTAGTAAACGAAGGAGCATAGCGGGCTATGTGACTGAGCGAACTGACCAAACATGGTGCAA
>ERZ1023617.123-NODE-123-length-35995-cov-36.310267_pt1 | contig 35995 bp, 22 predicted proteins | sample MGYA00380328_ERZ1023617 | MGnify/ENA primary metagenome ERZ1023617 (study PRJEB33179, sample SAMN07448977) | human gut metagenome | biome: Human-gut; feature: Human associated habitat; material: Faeces | host: Homo sapiens | place: India: Bhopal | collected...
TCTTACCAGCGTTCTCTCCACTCTGTGGAGTACGCGTTACTTTACGATACTTACAAGTTCCTTGTCCCATAGTCAATCAGTTTTTTAAAGGGTTAATAATTATTTTTAGACAGTGCAAAGGAAGTGCAAACGAGCGCAGAGTCAAGCTTGCTTGAACTATGCCGAGTGCAGCCTTTCTTCTAACGACAGTGCAAAGGTACTGCAAATATCTGATACAGCCAAAAAACGCCCTGCAGAGTTCTGTTAAACGGATTTAACATTTGCGGAGAATCCTGTTAATAAAAACAAGTCATAATTTTTAAGATAAGAAAACTATATTCTGTAAATAGTTTCTCTATGTTTTGTGCATCCCAACTCTACGTTTGCCTTTTGCGCCATCTACCCCGATTTTCCCCCAAAAGTGGTTACGGTTACAGAAGTTACAGTTTTTCATGAGTCAGTTCCCTTTCCCCTCTTTAGAAGAAGATAATAATATATATAATTTTATATATATTATTATCTATTATTATTACTTACAATCTGTAAGTACTCCAAAAGTCCTTGTACCCCCTCCGCTGAAAACTGTAACTTCTGTAACTGTAACCACTGTAACCATCTCCACTGCCTCTTGATACAACATCAAAAATCTCATTCTACAACAGTCCTGCCATATATAATGGCAGATAGATCACTCCATCCTTCTCCTCTACATCACCTGGGTGAAGCACATACGCTTCGGCAAGCATAGGAGCAAATTTGGCTCTTAGCTTATTAAGAGAGGTCGTGGTAAAGTTTTTACCTGATTTCACTTCTATAGGAGAGATGTTATGCCGATTCGTGATGACAGGCTTAGGAATCAGGAAATCTATCTCCATCCTATCTTTCGCACTTGTAGCAGAGTTCTTCGAAAAGAAAAACAATTCATAGCCAGAAGCTCTCAACATCTGCGCCACAACATTTTCGACCAACATACCTTCATTTAACTCCAGTTTTCCCAAAGCCAACTTCAGGTAAAGTTCATTTCCCATAATCGTCTTCAGGTTAAAAGCATGACTTATCAGCAAACCTGTATCAGCCATATAGCACTTCAAGGTGGTGCGTTCCTCATTCAATCGCAGTCCGATATCAGGGGCAGTAGAGTTATAGCAGATGTTTACCACCCTTGACTCAGCCAGCCAGAAAAATGAAGATTCATACTCCCGATAACGAGCCTTATCGCTAATGGCAGTCAACCGGAACTTCTTCTCATGTTTGCTGAGAGCCGAAGGAATCTCCTCGAAAATTGCTTTTACCTTGATTTCGTTGCCCACAGCATACTTCTCAATATCAGCCTTATACAGGGAAAGGATATTTCGCTTAACCATATCCACTTTCATGAAATCATGGGTTTCTACATATTCAACAACTGCCTGAGGCATACCTCCCACTATCATATAATGTCGGAAGTAATCCATTACCTTACGATGCAATGGCCCCAAAGCTTGCTTTTTCTCATAGCAATCGCGGATGAACGGCATCGTTTGCTCATCTCCCATTGCCCATAGAAATTCCTCAAAATCCATAGGATACATATTCATGCGACATTCCTCCGATGGAATAACTATATCTTTCACATTCCTATTGATACTAACCAGTGAGCCTGTTTCAATATAATCGTACCGACCATCTTTTACCAGATACTTGATAGCAGCACGTGCTTTTGGATAAAGCTGTACTTCATCAAATATAATGGCGGTATTACGAGGATACAGCGTTACATTAAAATACAAAGCCAAGTAACTGAAAAACAAATCCAAGTTTTTCAGATACTTATCAAAAATTTCCATTAAATCACTATCTGCATTGTTGAAGTCAACCAGAATATATGATTTATATTCTTTTTGGGCAAACTCCTCCACAATATAGCTCTTACCTATTCGGCGTGCTCCATCTATCATCAAAGCAGATTTTCCTTGAGAATTCTGCTTCCATTGCAGCATTTCATTATATATTTTTCTCTTCATAATTATCTGTTTATCACGTTATGACGACCTATCTTTGCCCTATTTCTCACGTTTTGATGAGATAATGGTAGGCTATTTCTCACGTTTTGACGATTTTTTTTATGTTGCAAAGATACAAAAAAATGCCTTAAGTTATTCACCTAAGTCTTCTTTTTACATTATATTAACCTGTAATTTACAAATATTCTTTAAGATGCTGTCCTATTCATAGATTTCAAAAAGACTGATGGTAACAAAGAACATATATACAACAAGCTAACATTCCATCTACACCATATCATATCTCCTGATATGGTGTCCCAAGTATAATAATCTGAGAGAATATAGTTTTGCCTTTGTTCATCGCACACGTATTTTAAATATGCGTGCAAAGATACAAAATCAAATACACTATAAAAAGTCCGTAATTTTCTGAGTATTAATAACTTATTTAATAATCGTCACGTTTTAACGGGACACTAGTGGAAGGAAGTATAATATCCAAGCGGGGCTATACGCCACATATCATCGTGCCCCACACGCCCTGAACCAACGGTCACCGGCCGAAGGGAAAGGTAAGGGACAGAAACTCCTAGCCCAGGGCAACGCCCTGGGTATTAACGGAATACACCCTTGCGCCCTGAAAGGGCAAAAGCTTTAAAACCTCAAGAAGCTGCGCAACGTGGAGAAGTTATTTTCAGAATGGCAAATCGTAGCTCGCTAGTTCTTCTCCGAGTATGCCCCATGGTAGCATGCCTTCCTGCTGTTCCATTTTTTCCATCATTTCGATATCTTTGATGCGATGTCGGTAATCTTGGAGTATCGCCAGCGATTCCAGCTCCTCCCTTCTCGCCCTGCTCAGTTCCAGATATTGCTTTTCCTTGTCGATGCCCAGGAAGCGGCGCCCCAGCAGATTGGCAGCGATGCCGGTGGTGCTACTGCCGGCAAACGGGTCGAGAATCCACGCCCCCGGTTTGGTAGAAGCCAGGATGATTCGGGCTAGAAGGGCGAGCGGTTTCTGCGTAGGATGCTTGCCCTGCGATTTCTCCCATCTTGCGATGGCAGGCAGTCGCCATACGTCCGACATCTGCTTGTCGCCGTTCAGTTTTTTCATCAGCTGGTAGTTGTAATAATGCGGCACTTTCTTCTCCTTCCTTGCCCAGATAACGAACTCTGTGGAGTAAGTGAAGTATCGGCACGAGATATTGGGTGGCGGATTTGTCTTCGCCCACGTGATGACGTTCAGAATCTTGAATCCCAGTTGTGTAAGCTTGTTGGCCACGGAGAAGATGTTGTGATAGGTTCCCGAAACCCAGATGGTCCCATCCTCCTTCAGGTGTTCCCGGCAAGCCGAAATCCACTCCTCGTTGAACTGGTCGATATGTTCCGGCGTTCCGCCCTTGTCCCATTCCCCCTTGTCCACGCACACCACTTTTCCGCTCTGCACGCTGATTCCGCCATTAGAGAGGAAGTAAGGAGGATCGGCGAAGATCATGTCGAACTTGAAATCAAATTCGCCCATCAGCCGGATGCAGTCTCCGTGAAGGAGAGTGAAGTCATCAGCCCTATGATATATCGCCTTTTTATTCATCATTTCGGGTGCAAAGGTAATGCAAATATTTGATTTATAAATGATTAGATCATACTTTAACTTTCATGATCAAAAAAGATCAATTCGGCAGAAAGAAAAGAAAAATTGGTTAAAATGAATAAAAACAGAAAGTTTTTCATATATTTTTTTGTTCTTTCTGAATATTGATGTAAATTTGCAGAATGTTTTTTTATACAGGCTTTAAACGAAATAAAACTTAGCGAGATATGAAACAATACGAAGCTGTAATAGAGACCTTGAAGAGGTTGGGTGGATGTGCAACATTCGGTCAGCTGAATCAGGAGGTGTTCAAGATTGAGGATTGCACATGGAATACCAAGACTCCATTTGCATCCATACGTCGTATTGTGCAAGACCGCAAGGAAATCTTTCGCATTCGTCCGGGATTATGGGCTTTGGAGGAATATAGAAGCCTCTTGGCGGATAGGGGGATTGTGGCACAAGATGTGACGAATTCGGATTCTGAGCAGGTGCAGGAATTCAATCATTCCTATTATCAGGGACTTCTGCTGTATATCGGTAACATGAAGAAACTTGAAACCTATGTCCCTGCACAGGATAAGAACAGGAGATGTATCAATGTGAAGCTGGGCGAAATCTCCACATTGCCGAAAGTTCCGCCATTCTCCTATCAGGAATTCGTGAATAGGAGCAGCACGATAGACGTTATGTGGTTTCAGCCTAATTCTTTGGGCAGCGAGGTGATGATGCCCGATAGTTTCTTTGAGGTAGAGCATTCTACGGATATTCAGAATTCTCTCTGTAAGTTTTCTGATCTTCAAAGTTTTAATGCCCGTATGTTTATCGTGGCAGATGCTAAGCGTCATGATGAGTTTATAGCCAGGTTGAGCCATGATTATTTCAAGCCTATCTCGGATAGAGTAGAATTTATGAGCTATGACAAGCTCGACAGATTTTACGAGGGTATGATGTTGCAGCAGAAGAGTTTGCTGAATCTCTAATGGTAGTGTTTTTTATCAATAAAATGAAGAGGCGTTCAAAAAATCCATTAAAATGCTTGCAGGTTTCGGAATGTTTCATTAAAAACGAATGAATTATTGAATATTTTTTTGTATCTTTGCATCCATTAGGAAGATATGTGCAGGCAGAGCAGGTGTTAAAGAATATACATATTCTTAACCATCATGGCGTACCGACACTTGCCGGCTATCTGTTTTTCGGTAAACACCCAGAGTACAATTGTCCAACTTGCATGGTAAAAGCCGTATCATTCTTCGGGAATGACCTCGCAGGCACACAATACCGTGACTCTAAGGAAATATTGGGCAATATGCCACAGCTTAAAGGATAGTAATACTATCCTAAAGACAGATGTCTCTACCCAAAAGGACAGTTTAAAGGATAGTATACTATCCTAAAGGCATTAGAGCCTATACAGGCAGAAGTTCTAAAATACATAATGGCTCATCCGCAAGCAACCAGAGAGGAAATCTTCAATTTGTTGCCAGCGTGTTGCCTGGAGTGTTCTCTGAAGGCACTAAATATGCCTGCAACGAAGAATAGGCGAAGAGGAACTGCTGAACTACAGGTTTTTGTATGTGATTCGAGCATGGCTCTTAAATTAAAAATGTGTGTTTATATTGATAAGCGCTGGGTGAGAATTTCATATAATAAAAATTTTCTTTTGAAAGATTTGGTTGTTTCCACAAAATAACCTATCTTTGTCGGCAATATGGCAAAGGAAGTTAGACATGATAAAAGTTGTAGGTTCCGATTGTATCCTAATAAGGAACAGCGAGAGTTGATAGCCAAGACTTTCGGTTGCTGTCGTTGGGTATATAATTGGGGGCTCGCCATGCGGAAAAAGGCATGGGAGGAGGAGAAGAAATCTCTTTCTTTAACTGATATTCAGTCTCAACTTCCTGCTATGAAAAAAAATGCTGCAACATCATGGTTAAAAGAAGTTGATGCCAAGGCTTTGATTTTTTCACTCCGTTGTATGGATACCGCCTATCAGAACTTTTTTAAGCATCAAAGCGGTTTCCCTCGATTTAAGGCAAAGTATGACAGGAATCAATCTTATCAAACTTATCAGGACGTATCTTTCTCTTATGATAAAAGCAAATTGTATTTGCCTAAAATGCAAGAAGGTATCAAATGCATATTTAGTAGAAAGATTGAGGGGAAAATCAAGACTTGTACCGTTAGTCGTAATCCTGCTGGTGAATACTATGTTAGTATTATAGTAGAGACTGAAGGTCCGTATCCGGAACCTCCTGCAATAAAACCGGAAACTGCTATTGGTATTGATGCAGGCGTTAAGAACCTGGCAATATTATCAGATGGTCAAAAGTTTCCTGCTAGTGATAAATTTAGAAAGTCGGAACGCCATCTGGCTCATCTGCAGCGTATTTTATCTCGAAGGACTAAAGGCGGAAAAAACTGGGAAAAGGCACGAGTAAAGGTTGCTCGTGCTCAGAATCGTATTCGCAATCAACGTAATGATCTTATTAATAATGTCGTAGCAGATATTATTAAGAAAGGTTATGAAACTATCTGTGTGGAAAATCTTTCAATCAAGGATGGTATGTTGCAGGACAAGAAACATGGTAAGCATAATAAGCAAAAACGTTCTCGCAATAAGCTTATAGTTGATGCAGCTATGGGCATGTTGCGTATCAAGCTGCAGCAGAAATGTAAGTCGAAAGGAATCAACTTCATCAAAATTGAACGTTATTTTCCTTCTTCGAAGACTTGCCACTGTTGTGGAAAAATATTTAAAGGTTTACAGTTAAGTCAGCGTTCATGGGTGTGTCCTTCATGTTGTGCAAAGTTGGATAGAGATGTGAATGCTGCGATTAATATCAAAAATTTTGGAATTAGCAATAGTTCCCTAGGGAGGTGTACCCCCGAAGTTAAGTCTGTGGAGCATTGTGACCAGAAACGAAGAAATGCCAAAAAGCAGTGACGTTTCAGATGTTATGAAACAGAAATAAGAGAGCTCTGACATTGAGCAAATGCCTGTTATACAGAATAATACTTATCTAAGGATGAACATGCATTCTGAATAGTGGGTAAGTACAACCATACGATTCCGATATTGGAAGAATTTAAGATGAACATGCATTCTGAATAGTGGGTAAGTACAACATGTATTCGTAAGCCTTTGTTCCTTCTTTTGATGAACATGCATTCTGAATAGTGGGTAAGTACAACTTCATCATCATGGCGTGGGTAGTTTTCACGTGATGAACATGCATGCTGACTTAGTGACTAAGTACAATATGGGTCGCTATTCTTTCGACAGACGTCTGATGGTTTTACTATCAAAATTTTCCATTAGATAAAATGCATATTGCGTATTTGTTCTTCTCTACATATCTGGTATATTCTCTATGATTCAGAATGTGTAGGTAGAATTAGTAAACAAATTTAAATTACAGTTAATTATGAATAAGATAACAAATACAACACTCATCATAGGAAATGGGTTTGATTTAAATATGGGTAAACATACCGGATATGCAGAATTTTTCAAAAAGCTGAAAGATGAAGGTTTTTGGGAAAAACATTCTGGTAATTCTCTTTTAAATTTTATAGGAGAAAAGGGAAGTAAAGAATATTGGTACGATTTTGAGGATATAATTCTACATTATACCTTTGAAAGTGATAACGGCAAGAGATTAAAAGAGTTGGAAGATTTAAATAAAACGGATGATAATTTTACAAATGGTATTGTTTCTGAAGTAAAAGAAGGATTAGAACTCCTTAAAGAGGAGCTAGTGAAGTTTCTTAGTGATGCTAAGCCAGACGATGATAGTCTTTATCCCACTTGTCGAATATTTACTGCCATTCTTGGAGCTTCAGGTAAAAATGCAAAAGAATTGGTAACTTCTTTATTAGAAAGAAAAAATGCAAAAGATACATGGGAATTTCCTAATAATAAAATTGTTTCGTTTAATTATTTGGATGACCCGTCTAACTTTAGCTCCTATTTGCAATTTTTTATCGATAAAAAAGTAAAAAGTCCGTGTTCTCCTCCTATTGGAATAAAGGCTGAAGACTTAGCAGATATGTTCGTATTTCTACATAATTCGTTAGACTTTTGGAATAGGTCAAATCTCCATCCTGGCCTTGTATTTGGAACTAATGATGATGAGAGAATGCCTAAAGCTTTATACTTCCTTCGTAAATCATCTCAGCTTGGTTATGATGCAAAAAAGAGTTTTACTGATACTCTTAATCAGTCAAAACGAATCGTTATATTTGGACTGAGTTTAGTTGGTATAGATTATGATTATTTTAAGGAATTCTTCGAGACGGATCATGATTCTGATACTGAAGTTGTTATTATAAACAAAAAAGATACTTTGAACAATATTCGTAAAATACTTAAGGAGAAAGGATGCAAAAGACAAGTTTCTTATTTAGATATTGATGAGGATTCCATTGTAACGGATGCTGTAAAAATGAATAAGGAAATATGTTATAGTAATTATATAGGGTTGTGTGATACAATAGCTGAAGAATCTGTTGCTTCAGAACACCGAAAAATTGTGCAGGTGAATAATGTTTTCGAAGTTAGGCCAAAAGGAATTGGAGTTTCATAAGTTGAAATTTAATTTTGTGAGACTATTATAAAATAGATTGTGGCGCAATAGCTCGTGTTTTTGGCAGCATCTTTGAAAGTTAATAGTGGTATTTATTATATGTATAAAATGAACAAAGACCTGTCCTACGAGCAGCAGGTAAAAATCTTGCTCCATCATTACGACCAGCTGGTGGAGGAGAACAAGGTCTTGAAGGCTCGAATCAAGGAGATGGAAGATGAAAGGGCAGAGTACGGCAATCCGAAAGAACTGCGGGAAATGCTGAAAACGCTTCCGGCTAAGATGAATTTTCTTAGGAGTATCTATAAAGACAGAGATCAAAGACTCAACTGGGCTAGGAAGAAACTGGTGAAGTATCTGAGAAGTAAAGGAGAAAGAGTACCTACGGGTATAACATTTACCAGAGTGGTTAATCTCATTACAGGAGAAGAATAAGCAAGGGGAGAAAGTGATGCTATAATTGCGCACTTTCTCCCTTTTTTTGTATACTTTTCTGAGAATCATAAAAAAAATAGCACTCTTTTTACGTCCTAAAGAGACGTAAAATGCTTGCGGGTTCCGCCGATTATTGCTAATTTTACACGAACAAAATAAAATTAGCAATGGCTGAAAAGACAAAAGAAACAGAAAATTCAGAATCTCCGGCTGTCAGGTTGGTGAGATTAGCTTATATCGAGAGAGTCGGAACTCTTCTCGGTATCATGATTGATGAGGGTATTTCTCCCCGAAAATCAATCGTGAAGGATTTTCATGTTGCTTATGATACGATTCGGAATTTCCTGAATTTCGATTCTAAAATAAAGATTGAAACCATTCTAAAATTCTGCTATATAATAGGTCACTATCTGCATGAAGAATATGAGGCCGTAGAGAACTACAAATCTAAAAAGCATATTAAAGATAGAACCAAAAGACTTGGCCGCATCAATCAACTGCAAAGAGAATATAAAGAAATCTATGGCGCAGGAGCTGAAGCGGTGGAAGATTTGATAAAAAAGAAAGTAGATCTCCGCCAGTTTGTGAACAAGGCGGAATAATAATACTAAACAATAATAATCAATCAAACAATTAAAAACCCAAAAAGAAATGAAAGAAATTACATGAACCACTAGGGTTTTGCTGGTCATAAGTCAACAACGCCTTGATAGCTGCCTCACCTTGTGAAAATCACTAGGGCTGCCCTCTCTAACTAGTAAATGGTAGTTTTTAGTCAATCCTTCAGAAATTAAAATTAAGAAAGGGATTATTATGGCTAAATTATTTTTTAAATCGCTGATTAAACTCGCCCAGATGAGATTAATCGTCGTAGTAGTTAACGTGAATCTATACGATCAGAGTATCCTCGTGCAGATTCCAGGTAAATATAACTGTTTTAAAATATTGAACGATAAAAAGAAGGAGAAAGATGGTGGAAAATGATACTTATAATTTCTATGACCAGTCTAGACTGGTTCGCATAGACCATGTTGACAATTTCAATGAGCTTATTAATTTTACTCGAAATCAGGCATCTCAGGATGATGTCTGTGAGGCTGATTTCGAGGAGGTGGATGAAGAGTATCCTGATGCGGAAGATAAGTCTAAGGAGGAGGTAGCGAAGGTTGCGGTCCCCCAAGAGCTTTCTACGCCCCAAGGGATTGACTGGCTTCATAAAATGCAGGATGCAGGAGTGTTGAATGAGAACTACCAGCCTGCTTCTCGACTGACTGTTGCTCAGATGGGTTGCCTTGTCATGAAGGCTCAGTATGAGCTGAATCTTTCTTCCTGCTGGAAAGATTTTTCCTTGTTGTGGAACATTAATAGAGAGAAGTTGAGAATGGGGTTTGCGAATGGTCAGAATACCAAGCAAACTATTGAATATAACAAGAAGATTAGCAAGTACTAGAACTAGTACGCTGTACTACTCCGTACTATTTTTATTTAGAAATATCGCAGTACTTTTGCCCCAGATTTCAGAACGATGCCGGTTCTGGAGTCTGGGGCTTTTCCGTTTCCTGCCATGTTGTAAGTGGCGTAGCGTATCAGCCCATCGGTCTTTGACAAGGTTGATACAATTATTTTTTTTACATTGAACATTGAACTTTGAACTTTATGATATGTTCTAAGGGGGCTGACTTGCGAAAAGTTCAATTATTTACATTTAAATTTATTAATTATGACAAATTTAATGAATCAGAAGGTGGGGGGCAGCAAGGCTGCTAGCCCTGCCAAGTGTGGTGCACAGTCTTCTAAAAATAAGAAGGTGGCTGCACAGGTGGCTGTTTTTGAGAATCCGGAGTTCGGAATGGTTCGTACCGCTACTGATGAGAGGGGCGAGCCTTGGTTCTGTGCTAAGGATTTGTGTGATGCGCTGGGATATAAGAGAGCTACAGACGCTGTAAGACAGCATGTTAGGTCTAGCGATACGGCGAAATACCGCATTGCTAGAACTGTCAAAAATCGTTTTGGCGTTTCTGAAGGAAAGGTGCAGAACGTGCAGATGAACTTCGTCAACGAGAGCGGATTTTATGCCCTGGTGCTAGGTTCTAAGTTGGCTTCGGCTTTGAAGTTCAAGGACTGGGTTACTTCGGTGGTGCTGCCTCAGATTCGCAAGACGGGCGGTTATATCCCGGTGTATGAAGGGGAGAGCGAGGAGGAGATGATTCGCAATGCCGAGGAGATTCTCCGTGCTACCCTGAAGGAAAAGGAGGTGCTGCTGGAGCAGCAGAAGAAACTGCTGCATCAGCAGGAAGTGCAGTTGGGACTTGACAAGAAACTCATCGGCGAGCAGGATGTGGAGATCAGAAGACTCAACGGTGTGCTGGATGAGCAGACGAGATGGGCTTCTATCCAGGGCGAGAACGTCATCAACCTGGAGAAGCAGGTGGACGGGCTTCTGCCTAAGGCGATTTACAGCGACAATGTGCTGGATTCCGTTTCGTGCTTCACTACCACCCAGGTGGCGAAGGAGCTGGGTATCACGGCGCAGGAGCTGAACCGCTCGCTCTGTGCGCTGCATATCCAGTATTACCAGAGCGGGCAGTATCTGCTCTATGCGGAGTATGCCCACATGGGATTGGCGAAGAGCAGAACCCGTTATCAAGCCTTCCTGGACCCGAACTGCGACGGAAGAAAGGAGAAGATGGGCAAGGCGGCGACGCATACCTATCTGGTATGGACCGAAAAGGGCAGGAAGTTTATCCACGACCTGGCGCATCGTTACTGGGAGCTCGCGGAGATGTTCGAGGTGAAGAGCCTGGGGTAAAGAAGGAGGGGGCCTGCTTCTGGCGGGGGACTTGAGGAAGGGGACCAGGCGTTGGAAACGCCTGGAACGGTGGCTCAGAGGGGGCTTCCTTGCTCCCTCTGCGGCTCCCTTCTTCGGCTCCCTTCTTCGCTCCTTCTGGAGGGGCTTTCTTCTGGAGGAGGGGGCCTTTGGCGTTAATTTCTTTTTAATATTATTATGGACATGAAAAATGAAACGATGCAACATTGGATTGCATTCAATGGGTTCCGAGGGGGGAATAAGGGCAACGCAAGCTGCCAGCCGCTCTCGGAGTATGACAAGACCATCTCGCTGCCATGGCTGCACGAGATGGTGCTGCAGATTCGTGGCGAGAAGTCCATTCGCAGCGTGGATAGGACTGATGATGCCCAGCTCGCCAAGGCACGACAGAGAATCAAGGGGCAGTTGCCCTTCCGTTGTGCTCACTACTACCGTTTTCTGAAAAACCGTAGATCGCAGAGCAATGCTGACCCTACGGCTTTCCTTTTTCAGACTACCGTGGACGTGGATGATAAGGAGTTTGTGGAGCAGGCGCTGGAGAAGGCGCGCGAGCTGAACTGCAGCGACAGCATCTGGAAAGGCAAGCTGCTGCACCTGGAGTATTCGGCTAGAAAGAAGCTGCATATCGACATCCGTATGCCGATGGGGATGACCATCGAGGAGACGCAGAAGGCTTATTGTGAGGCGACTGGGATTCCCTACGACAAGAGCTGCATCACGCCCGAAAGAATCATCTTCATCACGGATAAAGCCTCTGAAATCTACCGTTCCAAGGACTGGTATGGAGTGTTGCCCGCAGAGGAGCTGAAAGCCCGCAGAGAGGCTTTCCTGAAGCGTGGGCTTACGATTGACGGCAGGGGCAAAGTAAATTTCCCACAGATTTCACAGATGACACAGATTCATTCTGAGGAGGGTCCTGATGCAGGAAAATCTGTGAAATCTGTGTTATCTGTGGGCCCTGAAGATAATACGTCTGTGGGCAAAGTAAATTTCCCACAGATTTCACAGATGACACAGATTCATTCTGATTCTGCCAGTGAGAAGAATCTGATAGCCTTCGACCTGTTTCAGGAATCTGCGGGACTGAAGGGGATGAATATCGATACCATCGGGTCAAGACATTCCTCCCTGCTTGCCATCATGAGCGCTGGCGCTTCTCGTATGATGAGCGAAGAGGAACTGATGAAGGTGGTGGCGAAGAGAATGCCGAGCTATTATCAGGAGAATGACTGCCACCAGCTTATCCATGATTTCTATGCGAAATATGGGGATAGCTCGAAGCCGTTCTCTAGGGATGTGATTCGGGTGAATGCCTTGGCGGAGCAGGCGGCTAAGAGCTTGCTTGCCGGGGATTACAAATCCCCGGAACGCCTGGCGGGGGGCTTTCTTCCTGGACAATATGGTTATAGCTCGCTTGCCGGGGATTACAAATCCCCGGAACGCCTGGCGGGTAATCATACAGTTCAAAGTTCAATGTTCCAAGTTCAAAGTGAAGACGATGATTATCCTGCCCCTCCACCGATGCCGAAGAAGCTGCCGAAGCTGGTGGAGCTGCTGATTTCCAAGACACCGGAGATCTATCAGCCTGCCGTGGCTTGCGCCATCTTTCCTCCTCTCGCCACTCATCTCTGGCAGACGAGATTCAGATATATCGACAACGTGGAGCATGAGGCAACCTTGTCAAGCGTGCTGCTTGCCGGCACAGGAGCAGGAAAGAGCTGCGTGCAGAAACCTATCGACTTCATCATGGAGGATATCCGCAAAAGAGATGCTGAAAACCTGAAACGTGAGAAGGAATGGAAGGACGAAATGATGCGCAAGGGTGCCAACAAGGACAAGCGCAAGCGTCCCGAAAACCTCATCATCCAGGAGATTGATGCCGACATGACCAACCCAGCCTTCGTGATGCGTACAGCTGAAGCCAAGGAACATTTCCTTTACACTTCGCTGAACGAAATCGACCAGTTTGATGCGCTGAAAGGTATCGGCAGTCAGCAGTTCCGCATCATGTGTCTCGCCTTCGACCCAGACAATCAATATGGACAGACCCGTGTGGGAACCCAGAGCGTAACCGAGCGTGTCACCATCCGTTTCAACTGGAATGCTTCCACTACTATTGACAAGGGGCAGCGCTATTTCTCCAAGGTGTTGACCGACGGTCCGCTGAGCCGTATCAATTTCAGTACCATTCCGGAGCGTGATATCGGTGAGGACATCCCGGTATATGGAACCTACGATGATGAATTCAGAAAAGCCCTGAAGCCCTACATCGAAAATCTCTGTATGGCAACGGGGCTGGTGGAATGCGAAGAGGCGTATCGGCTTGCCGAGGTATTGAAGAACGAGAATGCCGAGTTTTCCCGTACCTCGCAGAACCGCATCTTCGAGAATTTCTCGTTCCGTGCCAACGTCATCGCCTATCTGAAGGCGTGCGTGCTCTATGTGGCAAACGGCTACAGATGGGAGCCGGAGATAGAGGATTTCATCCGCTGGAGCGAGCGCTACGACCTCTACTGCAAGATGCGTTTCTTCGGGGATATGATAGCCAAGGAGGCGAGCACTGCAGAGAAGAGTTCAAAGCGAGGACCGGAGAATATCCTGCAGCTTCTGCCCGATGTCTTCACCGAACCGCAGCTGGAAGCCATCCGTCTGGAACACGGACTGAAAGCGCAGGGCTGCAAGAACGTCATCAAGCAATGGATTTATCGCAAGTATATCGTGCGCATGGAATCAGAGGACGGCAAAAACGGTTACGGTTACAGAAGTTACAGTTTTAAGAAGCTCAAATACCGTCATGACGGTCAGGAGCTTGATGCTTAATGATTTACAGAACTTGAAATGATTCACTTAACAGACAGAAATTTATGGAAATTGTATTGAAGCGTATAGCTAAAAAGAACAGTTATACCATCGGACGCCTCTATATCCTGAAGGACGAGGAGGTAGAGAGAGTGGTTCACTCTTCATGGGCGAATCCCCAGCTGAAGCGATGGTTTGAACATAAGATAGATGCCGGCAAACTGACGCAGGAGCGATATTTCTGCGATACCCTGGAGCCGACGTGGCGCAATCTGAAGGGCGTGGAACTGCAGCCTGAGGAGGAGAACGTGCGCCTGGGCAGGGTATCGGGCAAGAAGGCGCAGAAGATGAAGGGACATACCGCCATCCCCGAAGGCACCTATCCTCTGCTCGTTACCCTATCGCCCCGTTTCAAGGAGTGGTTGCCGTATCTTCAGGGTGTGCCCGATTTTGAGGGCATCCGCATCCATGCCGGCAACTATCCCGACGATACCCAGGGCTGCATCCTGGTGGGCGAGAACAGGCAGAAGGGCATGGTGGTGAACTCCCGCATCTGGCTACATCGCCTGAAGAAGCGCATCGGCGAAGCGAGGGGAAAGGATGAATCCGTCTGGATTACCATCATCTAGCGGGGGGTACACCTTATTATATATCGAAGTTTCGCAGGTGTGGGAATTGGTTGAAGTTAAAGAAGTTATCACTCCCTACGGTCGTTCGGGAAGTTAAGAGACAATAGTCATCTAGCGTAAAACGTAGGACATTTGTCCCTTAACTTCTCCCTAACTTCCTTTAACTTCCCTCCCTCCCTTCCGAAGCTTGAACATGAACGAAAATGGCAAAAAAACTAATAAATGTCAAATAATAAGGGTGAATAGCCAAAATATTAAGTATTCTTGGCAAGAATTAGTGTACTTTTGCAACCGAAATAGTAACAAATAAACCAAAAACGTAATAAGACATGGACAACAAACTATTTTCAAAGAGTCTGTTTTGCCTGTTACTCTTTTTTGCTCAGCATTGATGTTCTCCCCTGTAGGAGCAACTCAGGTGAATGCGGCTACCAATGTAGTACAGCAAGCTAAAACGGTAAAAGGTACAGTTGTAGATAACATGGGCGAGGCAGTCATTGGCGCCAGTGTTAAAGTAGTAGGCACAACCACAGGTGCCGTAACTGATCTTGACGGTAACTTTACTTTGACCAACGTGCCAAAGAATGCTACTGTGGAAATCTCATATATCGGCTATATTGCCCAAAAGATAAGCGTTGCCGGAAAGAGCGATCTGAAGGTAACATTGCAGGAAGACAATAAGGCTTTGGATGAAGTCGTGGTAGTAGGTTATGGTGTGCAGCGCAAGAGCGATGTGACCGGAGCCTTGGCTCACCTGGATTCAAAGGACCTGACTGCGATGCCTGTAAAGGATGCCCTGGAGGGTATGCAGGGTAAGACTGCCGGTGTGGATATCACCAACTCTCAGCGTCCTGGTACAGTGGGTAGTATCACCATCCGTGGTCAGCGCTCTATCGGTGCCAGCAGTGCTCCTCTCTATGTAGTAGACGGTATGATTATCCAGAACGGTGGTATCGAGAATATCAACCCTCAGGATATCGAGAGCATCGAGGTATTGAAGGATGCTTCTGCTACCGCTATCTATGGTGCACGTGGTGCCAACGGTGTTGTGCTCGTTACTACCAAGAAGGGTAAGGAAGGCAAGGTGACCCTGAACTATGCAGGTACCGTTACATTCTCTACACTCCATGATGTAACCAAAATGATGAACGCTACACAGTGGATAGACTATGCCCGACTGGCTGCATATAATCAGGGACTCTATGGTGATAAAAACCAAGACTTTGCTCCTAATTACGAGGGTGATGTGAAGCTTTTCGGCGGTCAGGAAGACAGCTGGGCAAATATCAACCAGGCTTGGGTAGATGGTACTTATCATCCGGAATTGGTAGGTTCTTACGACTGGGCTTCTCATGGTAAGCAGACCGGTATCACCCATGAGCATACACTCAGTGCTTCTGGTGGTACAGATAAGTTTAAGGGTTATGGCTCATTTGGCTATTTAGACCAAAAGGGCGTACAGCCAGGCCAGAGCTATAAGCGCTTTACCCTGAACACATCTTTCGAGGCAAGACCTGTTGCTCCATTGACATTGGGCTTCACCATGAATGCTTCATACGGAACCCAGGACTATGGTTATAACTTCTCTAAGTCTGTAACGGGACCTGGTGATTATTATAATGCATTGAACTCCATGATTCCATGGACAGTGCCTTACGATTCTGACGGTAACTATATACGAAACCCTTGGGCTTACAACGTGAACGTCATCAACCCTATTGATGAGCTGAAATATAATACCAACAAGCGTACCAATTTCCGTATCAATGGAAGTGCCTACGCTCAGTTTGATTTCGGTAAGGTGTGGAAGCCATTGGAGGGCTTGCAGTATCGTATCCAGTTTGGTCCAGAACTTCAGTACTATCGCCTGGGCATCGCCAATGCAGCCGATGGTATCAATGGTGATGGCAGAAACATTGCTCAATATAACCCATCCAACAAGGTGTCATGGACACTTGATAACCTGGTTTACTATAATAAGACTATTGCAAAGAACCATCGTATCGGCGTAACCCTTTTGCAGAGTGCATCCAAATATCATTCAGAGAATGGTAATATCAAGGCTTATGTAGCAAGTGCAGAGGAACTCTGGTGGAACACAAGTTCATTGGGTAATCCGCAGGCTTATTCTACGGGGCTGACTGAAACTTCGCTTGCTTCCTACATGGCTCGTGTGAACTATACTTATGCAGACAAGTATATGTTGACAGCCAGTGTTCGTTCCGATGGTGCTTCTCAGTTGTCTGATGGTCATAAGTGGGCATCATTCCCATCTGTAGCTCTTGGTTGGCGTATTGATCAGGAGAAGTTCATGCAGCAGGCTGATTTTATCAGTAACCTGAAGCTTCGTCTGGGTTATGGTATTTCCGGTAACTATGCTGTTTCTGCATACGCTACTCAGGGTGCTGTTCAGAGCAACTACTATGCATGGGGAAGCATGGATCCTACTGTGGGTTACTTGCCTTCTGATGCTTCTGCCAAGAATCCTAACAAGATGGCGAACCTCGACCTCGGTTGGGAGAAGACCAAGCAGTGGAACATCGGTCTCGACTTCGGTTTCATCAACAACCGTATCAGCGGTAGCGTTGACTACTATCACAACAAGACTACCGATCTGATTCTGGCTACCACCATCCCATCTCTCACTGGTTATACCAGCACATACGCCAACGTAGGTGAGACTTCCGGTTGGGGTCTTGATCTGCAGTTGAATGCCATCCCTGTGAAGACCAAGGATTTCGAATGGAATACCAGTCTTACCTGGACCATCGACCGCAACCGTGTGGATAAGTTGAACAATGGTGTTGAAAAGAATGTAAACGACCGTCTCTTCGTAGGTGAGGAAATCGGTGTTTACTACGACTATGTATATGATGGAATCTGGAAGACCTCTGAGGCAGAAGAAGCTGCCAAGTTTGGTCGCAAGCCGGGTCAGATCAAGGTGAAGGATGTAAATCCTGACGGCAAGATTGATGCCAACGACCGTCAGATTGTAGGTAAGGTTCGTCCACGCTGGTCAGGCGGTTGGCACAATACCTTCAGCTACAAGAACTTCGAGTTGTCTTGCTTCATCTATGCCCGCTGGAAGTTTACTGTAGCCAAGGGTGCAGAAACCCTCGGTGGTATGTATGCTATGCGTGATGTGGATTATTGGATTAAGGATATCAATGAGGATGCCGAGTATTACTCTCCAGGTTCTCAGGGACAGAATGCCGATACTTATTCTAGCTCAATGAACTATCAGGACGGTTCGTACATCAAGATGCGTAACATCTCTCTGGGTTATACCTTCCCTAAGAATGTGACCAGCAAGTTGGGTATGAGCAACCTCAAGGTTTATGTTCAGGCAATGAACCCATTCACTATCTACAAGAAGTGCAAGTGGCTTGATACCGACCTCTTGAGTTATGATAACAACTCAACTTCTTATGGTTCTGGTACAACCATCAAGAGCTGGGTTATCGGATTAAACATTGGATTCTAAATACAGATACATCATGAAGACAAACAAAATATTATATGCAGCACTGATTGCAGGTGCAACTTTAGGAACTGTTACTTCTTGTAGTGATTCGTTCCTTGACGAGAAGCTGATTACTGAGAAAGGTACGGCTTATTTCCAGACTAAGGAAGGTATTGATGACCTGGTTACGGGTGCTTACCAGAAATTGAAGTTTAAGTATAACTATATCTGGGGTATTTATCTCTATGGTATGGGTATCGATGAGTTTACCAGTGGTGCCAACAACATCACCTCTTATAATGCATACAGCACCGACCTGAACTCGGGTGAAACTGCTGCCAACCAGCCATTGTGGGACAATATGTATGGTCTCGTAGAACCAGCCAATCTTGTCATCCAGAATACTCCATTATATTATGGTGAGAAGGTGAGCACTTACAACAACCGTTTGGGTGAGGGGTACTTCCTTCGTGCTTTTGCTTATTTCGAGCTGGTAAAGCAGTATGGAGGTGTGCCTTTGAAGCTGGAGCCAAGCAATGGTAAGATTAATTATACTTATACTCGTAATAGCGAGGAAGAGTGCTTTGCCCAGATTATTTCTGATTTTCAGAAGGCATACGAATTGTTGCCTGATTCTCCAGAAGGAAAGCAGGTTGGTCGCCTTACTAAGTCGGCTGCTGCCCATTTCCTGGCAAAGGCTCATCTGTATCGTGCCTCTGAATTGCATGATGGCTGGAATTCCCAGTATAAGGATGCTGACTTGGATGCTGTTATCAAGTATGGTAAGGAGGTGATTGCTGCCCACCCATTGTGCCAGAACTTCCAGGAGTTGTGGGATTATACAGAGCCTAATGGTGCCAATGAGAATGTTAGCGAGGTGGTTCTTGCTGCACAGTTCTCCAACGATGGTGCCAGCACGCATGGACGCTTCGGTAACCAGTTCCATCTCTACTATCCATCAGTTTATCAGAATATTGCAGGTTGCAAGCGTGATATCTCTGGTGGTCGTGAGTTCTCTTACGTCAGTGCTACAGAGTATTCTATGCAGGTATTTGACCGTGTGAACGATTCCCGTTTCTGGAAGTCATTCATCACCAAGTATGGCGCTAATAATACAGCAGGTGCTCCATATTGGATTACTACCAAGAAGAATAAGGACACAGGAAAGCTGGAGATTACGGATGATGTCTATAAGGCACACCCAGAGTATTATCCTGATGATGTGAAGGTTCCTACAGAAACTGATCCAGGCAATCATCGTTTCCAGGGTGGTGAGATTGGTATCAAGTATATCGTCAATAATCCTGGCGATACTCGTTTTACTCCTGCTTTAAATGCTGATGGCTCAGAGAAAAAGTCAGAGGATTATGTTTTGAAGAATGGTAAACTTGTTCCAGAGCATACTTTCGTACGCTACTATGCTGGTCAGTCTTTCAGCTTCAATACACAGAGCAATCCTGCTGAGCGTTCTGGTAACTACTATATTCTGGGTAGTATCCACAACAGAAGCGTGGCTTTGAGCAAGTTCCGTGACGGTGCCCGTGAATCTATCGCATCACAGTTCGGAACCCGTGATGCCATCATTGCCCGTTCTGCCGACGATGTTCTGATGGTAGCTGAGGCTTATATCCGCAAGAAGGATTATGGAAATGCCATCACTTACCTGAATATGGTACGTGACCGTGCCGGTTACAAGGCTGGCGAGGACCGCTCTATCAGCCGTGATGGTGGACAGGCTTATAAGAAGAACTCTGCTTGTACAGGAAAGGGTGGTGGATTCTCTGCCGAGGGTTCTATCTATACAGAGGAAAATACTTATTATGAGTCAAACAACATTGCCGAGACTACAGCTTCTACTGAGAGTAATATGCATCTGAATGGTATTGAGGATGTGCTCAACTCTAAGGTTGAACAGCCAATCTACGAAGCTTTGAAATTGACATCCGACTATGATAAGTTCATGTGTTTCCTCTTGGATGAGCGTACACGAGAGTTGATAGGTGAAGGTCAGCGTTGGGAAGATTTGGCTCGTACCAAGACTTTGGAGGCTCGTTGGAATGCTTTTAGTGATGCTTCCACTGGCGGACAGGGCAAGTTTGATCCAGCCAAGCATTACTATCGTCCAATTCCTCAGTCATTCCTCGACGGTATCACCAATGCGAATGGTGCTTCCCTGAGCAATGAGGAGAAGGAGAAGATGCAGAATCCTGGTTACTAATCGGATATCTCTATAGAACAGAATCATATATGACAAAGGGCGGTATCTTTCTCCTGGCAGAAAGGTATCGCCTTTTTCTTCTCATACGGGAAAATAACAGACGAATTGTATGATTGTCCGCTTCTTTGGATATTTTTACCAGGTAGATGAACCGGATTATGCGTACTTTTGTAGCAGAAATACAAAATAATAAACAACTATCATCATGCAAATCAAACAAATGTTATTTCCGATGATGAGTATGGCGCTGACAATGGCTCCCTGCTCTCATCTTAATGCACAAGTGCAGACTCCGGTATCGCAGATGGAGAAGCTGGACCGTGGTCTGGTGGCTTTGCCTGCCCAGGACAAGGGAATCTTCCTCAGCTGGCGATTGCTGGGTACGGACAGCAAGAACGTATGCTTCGACATAGAAAGGGATGGAAAGATCATCGCCCATCAGGTGAAGCTGACCAATTATACAGACCGGAAAGGTTCTGCTGCCAGCAGCTATCGTATCATCACTTATCAGAAGGAACCCAGGATGGATGCTCCGGCTGAAAGAGAAGTTTCGAAGGCGGTGAAGCCATGGAATGATCTCTATCGCTCCCTGCCCATCAACCGTCCTGCCGGCGGTGTCACTCCCGATGGAAAATCCTACGAATATACACCCAACGACTGTAGTGTGGGCGATGTGGATGGAGACGGAGAATACGAAATCGTCCTGAAATGGGACCCGACCAATGCCCATGACAATTCGCATGACGGCTATACGGGAGAGGTCATCTTCGACTGCTACAAGCTCGACGGAACCCAACTCTGGCGCATCAATCTGGGTAAGAATATCCGTGCCGGTGCCCACTATACCCAGTTCCTGGTCTATGATTTCGACGGCGATGGCAAGGCGGAAATGGTCTGCAAGACATCGGCGGGTTCGGTAGATGCCAAAGGCAGGTTTGTGAGCGATGCGGCTACGGATGACGGAATCCGCTCCATCGACAACCATGCCGACTATCGCAATTCCAGAGGTCGCATTATGACCGGTCCTGAACTGCTGACGGTCTTCCAAGGCGAAACCGGAAAGGCGATGCATACCATCTGGTATCAGCCCAACCGAGCCTTCGGCGTTGGCAACCAGGTGGAAGAGGGGGAGCATCTGGAGAACGGATTCCCTGCCTATTCTTCTGTATGGGGCGACAAGGCAAACTATGGCAACCGTGGCGAGCGATACCTGGCTGGCGTGGCTTTCCTGGAGGGTGCCGACAAGAAGCCGAGTGCCGTGATGTGCCGTGGCTATTATACCCGCTCTTATCTCTGGGCGGTAGATTTCGACGGAAAGGAACTCAAGACCAAATGGCTCCATGCTTCGCTGACTCCCAACGACTGGAAGGTGACCGATGCCGACGGAAAGGTGCTGAAGGAAGCTCATGGATGTAAGGCAACTGCCTATGCCCAGGGAGCGCACAGTCTGGCTGTGGGCGATGTGGACGGAGACGGACGTGACGAAATCACATACGGTTCGGCTGCCATCAACCATGACGGAACCTTGTTGTATTCTACCGGATTGGGACATGGCGATGCGCAGCATCTTGCTGACCTGGATCCCGACCGTCCGGGCTTGGAATATTATATGGTACACGAAGAATATCCTTACGGTTCTGACCTGCGGGATGCGAGAACAGGCGAAATCCTGTTCCGTACACTCGATAAGGAAGATACCGGAAGAGGAGTGGCTGCTGATATCGATGCCAAGCATCGGGGATATGAATATTGGTGTTCGGATGCTCCTGTTGTAAGAGACATCAAGGGTAAGACTGTTTCGGCAGAATCATCTTTATCCTCTCAGAAGAATCATGAAGCTGATTATTTCAGAAGTAATGAGAAAACGACTTTCAGAGCTGTTTCCAGAATGCCGGCAATGAACTTCCGGATCTATTGGGATGGCGACTTGCAGGATGAACTTCTGGCAAACGGGCGTTCTCCTCATTTTCCTCCTTATCTCCAGAAATGGAACGGCAGCGAGGCGGTGGCTTTGCCTTTGAGCAATGGAAAACAGCTCTACGAGATGGGAAACTCGGTGAGTTGCAACTGGTCGAAGGCGACCCCGAATCTGCAGGCTGATCTCTTTGGCGATTGGCGAGAGGAAGTAATCTATTGGGATAAGAGTGATGCCTCGCATCTCAATATCTTCACCACCAATATCCCTACGGAATATCGGGTTCCAACCCTGATGCACGACCATATCTATCGCATGGGTGTGGCATGGCAGAACGTGGCATACAACCAGCCGCCTCATCTGGGATATTATCTGCCCGATCATGCCGAGAAGATGAAGTGAAGAGTGAAAAACGAAGAGTGAAGAATTCTCTTGTATATAAAATAACGATAATAATTTGATAAAAAACGTAGCTAATGAAAAGAATATTATTCGCCATTTCATTGATGGCGGCAACAACAGCTTCTTTTGCCCAGGTGGCAAAACCGATGGAAGATGTCAACAAGGTTATCGACAATACAGCGGATAGCCTGAACAAGGCGATGACCGCACGAATACAGCCGGGAACCAGCCGCAAGGGCAACAACCCGGTGCTCTTCCTGATAGGTAACTCTACCATGCGCAATGGTACATTGGGTAATGGTAACAACGGTCAGTGGGGCTGGGGATACTACGAGCACGAGTTCTTCGATGCCAACAAGATTACGGTAGAGAACCAGGCGCTCGGAGGCATGAGCAGCCGTACCTTCTACAACCGTCTGTGGCCGGATGTGCGCAAGGGCATCAAGGCTGGCGACTGGGTAATTATCTCCATCGGTCATAACGACAATGGTCCTTACGATAGCGGAAGAGCACGTGCCAGCATCCCTGGTATCGGCAAGGATTCGCTCAATGTCACCATCAAGGAGACGGGCGTGAAGGAAACCGTCTATACCTACGGCGAATACATGCGCAAATATATCAACGACTGCAAGGCACTGGGTGCTCATCCTATCCTGATGTCGCTGACTCCACGTGATGCCTACGATGAGAACGACAAGATTATCCGCGTCAACAAGACCTTCGGATTGTGGGCAAAGCAGGTGGCTGAGCAGGAAGGCGTTCCTTTCGTTGATTTGAATGAGATATCGGCTGCCAAACTCGACAGCTATGGTCATTGGAAGGAGAAGTATCATTTCTTCACCGACCATATCCACACCTCCCGCTTCGGCGCGATGATGAATGCCCGTTCGGCTGCTGAGGGATTGGCAGAGAGCAAGGACCCAAGTCTGGCTCCTTTGCAGGCGATGATGATCAATGTGGCTTTGCCGGTAGAGAATTTCAAGCGCGAACCGGGCAAACCGGTCGTCTTCTTCACAGGAGACAGTACCGTGAAGAATGCCGATAAGGACGAAGACGGCATGTGGGGCTGGGGCTCTCAGGCTTATACCATCTTCAATCCTAAGAAGATTACCTGCGTGAATGCAGCCAAGGCGGGTCGCAGTTCTCGTTCTTATCTCAATGAGGGAAGATGGGATAAGGTATACAACAGTCTTCAGCCGGGTGACTACGTGCTCATCGAGTTCGGCCACAACGATATCTGTTCCTTGACCGATAAGAAGATGCGCGGTTCTATTCCTTGTGCCAAGGATACCTGCCATGTCTATCAGATGGAAGAGAGCAAGCAGTATGAGGTGGTTTATTCTTTCGGCTGGTATCTGAAGAAGTTCATCCAGGATGTTCGTGAGAAGGGTGCTACCCCAATTCTCGTTTCCCTGACTCCTCGCAACGAGTGGCCTGACGGAAAGATGGAGCGCCGAAACGATACCTACGGCAAGTGGTATCGCGAAATCGTTGCAGAGACAGGCGTTGCCTTCCTCGACCTCCACAACATCGCTGCCGATTCTTATGATAAGATAGGTAAGGAAAAGGTGAAGGCTTATTACAAGAAGGATCATACCCACACCAGTCTGAAGGGTGCCCGGCACAATGCCAAGTGCGTGGCTAAGGGCTTGAAGAAGATGAAGAGTCCTTTGGCGAAGTATCTGAAGTAAAGCATTGGAATAAGGTTGTTTTAATAGAAGAAACAAAATGAAGACAAGAAATTTTTTATTCACCAGTCTGCTGGCGCTGGCTTCTACGGTAGCCGCCAATGCCCAGACTTTCGATATCGACCTGTTGAAGGCGCAGCCTGTCTATTCTGCTGAGAAGGGTCAGGGATATGACATCGTGGCTGCTCCAAAGGCAAAGAGCAATGCGCCTTTCTTCTATTCCGTGAAGGTGGCGGATGGCAACTATAAGGTGACCGTGGTGCTCGGTTCTAAGAAGAAAGCGGGCAAGACTGTGGTTCGTGCTGAGAACCGCCGTTTGATGCTCGATGAGGTGAGCACCCGGAAAGGCGAGTTCAAGACTTACTCCTTCATCGTGAACAAGCGTTCTCCTTATATTACCGATAAAATGAACGTAAAAATCAAACCTCGCGAGAAGGAGACGTTTACCTGGGATGAGAAGCTGACCTTGGAGTTTACAGGTGCTGCCCCAGCAGTAAAGAGCATCAAGGTGGAACCGGCTCCTGCTGAAACCACAACCGTTTTCCTTTGCGGCAACTCTACGGTAGTTGATCAGTTTACGGAGCCATACGCTTCCTGGGGACAGATGATTACCCGATGGTTCGGGCCGGAGGTAGCTATCTCCAACCATGCCGAAAGCGGATTGACTGCAGGTTCTTTCCTCGCTTCCAACCGTCTAGACAAGGTGCTGGCGATGATGAAGAAGGGCGACTATGTGATTTGTGAGTTCGGTCATAATGACCAGAAGGAGAAGTATGCGGGCAGTGGTGCCTGGTATAATTTCTCTTTCAATCTGAAGAAGTTCATCGACGAGGTTCGCAAGAAGGGGGGCAACATCATCTTCGTAACTCCTACTCAGCGTCGCTTCTTCGATGAGGCTACCCATAGCAAGATTCAGGAGACTCATAAGGATTATCCTGATGCCATGAGAGCTGTGGCTAAGAGAGAGGATGTTCCTGTCATCGAACTCCACGATATGACCCGCACTTTCTTCGAGACCTTGGGGTATGAGAACAGTAAGAAGTCCCTGGTTCACTATCCGGCAAATACTTATCCCAACCAGACTAAGGCTTTGGAGGATAACACCCACTTCAATCCATACGGTGCCTACGAGGTGGCTAAGATGGTGGTAATGGGTATGAAGCAGCTCAATCTGCCTATCGTGAAGTATCTCCGTGCAGATTGGAAGGACTTCAATCCTGCCCAGCCAGATGATTTCAATCAATTCGTATGGTATCCATCCGTGAATCAGGATGTAACCAAGCCAGACGGAAATTAATACTTAAAACATTGAACTTTGAGCTTTGAACATTGAACTTTATGATTAGTTCTTTTGCTTCAAAATCTCATATTAAATGAATTTGGAATGAATAAAAAGACAATACTTTTCGCCTCGTTGCTGCTGGGCGGTTTGCCTTTAATGGGAACCCTTTCGGCTGAGGCTGCGGTGCGCGATACCATCAGCATCAACCAGGGATGGCAGTTCCATCGCGGAGATGTGAAGAACATAGCTGAGTTGAAATCAACCCAGAGCGGGGATGATGTGGTGAATCTGCCACATGATTTCCTGATAGGACAGGACTGGGTGGCTCCGGATGCCAGCGAGCGACCTGACAATAGCGATGCGGGCAGCAATGTGCGTAGCCGATTGAGTTCCCGTGGATTCAAGGAGATGGGCATCGGCTGGTATCGCTATGAACTTACGCCTAAGGACGAATGGAAGGGAAAGCGCATCGTGCTCGACTTCCAGGGCATCATGCTGGTGGGCGATGTCTATCTGAACGGTCAGCGAATCGGTGGTACCGACTATGGATACCTGGGCTTCGATATCGACCTGAGCAAACTCTTGAAATGGGGACAGACAAACGAAATCGCAGTCAAGGCGGATACGCAAAATCCAAGCAACTCCCGCTGGTTTACGGGTGCCGGTCTCTATCGTGATGTCAATCTCATCGTCACCAATAAGGACCTGTTCTTCCCTCGCCATCCGCTCTTTATCCGTACACAGGGCAACAGGGAGGTGAAGATCAAGGCGGAAATCATCAACCAGCAGAAGGTGGCTAAGGGACAGACTGCTGCCAAGATGCCGGTGGGTGTTCGTATTCTCGATGCCGATGGCAAGGTGGTGGCTGAGCAGAAGAACGACATCCATTTCAATGCCAAATGGAGAGACAGAGAGTATGAATTGCCAAGCATCTCTTTGAAAAATGCCAAGTTGTGGTCGCCGGATTCACCTTATTTATATACTGCCGAGGTGACGCTTTATGACAGTGAGGGCAACATCGCCGACCAGATAAAGGAGCCGTTTGGTGTGCGTACCATCGAAATCATCCCACAGAAGGGCTTGCTGGTGAACGGCAAGAAGGTTCTCCTCAAGGGTTATGCCAACCATCATACCCTCGGTGCCCTGGGTGCTGCCGCCTATCCGCGTGCCATCGAGAAGCGACTGAAACTGATGAAGGAATTCGGAATGAACCATATCCGCACCTCTCATAATCCATATAGCGAGGATTTCCTGAAACTCTGCGATAAGTATGGCATTCTGGTGGTGGATGAGCTTTACGACAAGTGGCTTACTCAGTATGCCGGTGGCAGAGTGGATTGGGAGAGTCTCTGGCAGAAGGATGTTCCTGAGTGGGTGAAGCGAGACAGAAACCATCCTTCGGTAGTGATGTGGAGCCTGGGAAATGAGTTGCAGCAATACAGCAACCTGCCTTTTAACGATTGGGGTGTTACAGCTTATAAGCTCCAGAAGGAGTTGCTGCACCGTTATGACGAAACCCGACTCACCACCGTGGCGATGCATCCGCGCTATCGCAACCTGGAGACGGATTCCATCCCAGCCGACCTGGCAATAGAGACTGAGGTGAATTCATATAACTACCGTTACATGTACTTCCCTGGCGACAGCAAGCGCTATCCTGAAAAAACCTTCTATCAGAGTGAGGCAAGTGTGGCAGCCATGGGTCCTAACTTCTACGAGATGGACCGTGACAAGGTGATTGGTCTTGCCTATTGGGGCGCCATCGATTACCTGGGCGAGAGCATGGGATGGCCAGTCAAGGGATGGAACCAGGGTGTGTTCGACCTTTCTCTTCAGCCAAAGCCGGATGCTTATTTCGTGAAAAGCATGTTTACTGACGAGCCAACCGTTCACATCGGTGTTATCGAGAAGTCGGGTGGTAACATCCAGTGGAATGGCATCAATGTTTCTGCCGGAAAGCTTTCTGAAAACTGGAACCGTGAGGCAGGCGAGAAGGTTTCGCTCTATACCTATACCAATGGCGACGAGGTGGAACTCTTCCTCAACGGCAAGAGTCTGGGTGTAAAGAAGAACAGTAACGACCCTAAGCTCCGTGCCCGAATCAAGTGGGACAACATCGCCTATGCTCCAGGCACTCTGGTGGCTGTGGCCAAGAAGAACGGCAAGGTGGTGGCTCGCCATCAGATAGAGACCACGGGTGAGGCTGTGGCTCTGAAGCTGGTGCCTGATGCTGAAAACTGGCATGCTGATGGTAAGGATCTGATGCACGTTCGCATCTATGCCGTAGATAAGAAGGGCAGAAGAGTGCTGAACATGAAGGATGCCAAGGCTTTCGACAAGTTGACTTTCACCGTGAAAGGCGATGCGAATATCGTGGCGGTGGATAATGGAAACATCTCATCGGACGAGCTTCATATCGGCAAGAAGCAGTTGGAGAAGACCATCCAGAGAAATCTCTTCCAGGGTTCCGCCCTCGTGATATTGAGAGCAGGCAATAAGCCAGGAAAGATAGAACTTTCGGTAGCTGGAGAAAAGATGAAAGCCAGAAAGCTGGTTCTGAATACGAAATAATAAGGTACATTATGAACTTGATTCTATCCTCAAATCCGCGACTAAGCCCTTCTACATTCTTTTTGCTCAGAGCAACAAGTGCGAAGTGTCGGATGAAGCGAGAGATGGTTCATTAAATGAGTAGTGACATTCTTTCTCAGATTTAAAATGTATCTTTGCCATGTCATATTAGAGTTTTGCTTGTTTGCTTTTCGCAACACTAAGATAAGTGAAAATTCTGATATGGCAATAACCTGAGCAACTTTTTGTTGCTCAGGTGCTTAAAAAGTTTTATTTATAATAGTGTTGCGGAATTACGGAAGAAAAAGAAACCTATAATGAGATACAGAAAGAGTCTATTCATATTGTTAGCGTCTGCTGTTTCACAGACGCTTTCTGCGCAAACCTACGAAAAGCCAACCATGGGCTGGAGTTCATGGAATACCTACCGTGTAAATATCAGTGCCGACCTAATCATGAAGCAGGCGGATGCCATGGCACAGAAGGGCTTGAAGGAGGCTGGCTATAAGTATATTAACATCGATGACGGATATTTCGGCGGACGTGACATGAACGGACAATTACTGATTCATGCCACACGATTCCCAAATGGCCTGGAGCCAGTTGTCAAACACATTCACAGCCTGGGATTCAAGGCTGGAATCTATTCAGATGCAGGACGCAACACCTGCGGAAACTTCTGGGACAAAGACGAAATGGGAAGCGGTGTAGGTCTTTATGGACATGACCAGCAGGATGCCGATTTCTTTTTCAAGAACCTGAAGTTTGATTTTATCAAGATTGATTTCTGTGGCGGTGATGCACCTCAGAACACAGAACATCTCGACCTTGACGAAAAGGAGCGCTATACTGCCATCCGACAGGCTATTGACAACACAGGACGAAAAGATGTGCGTATCAACGTATGCCGCTGGAACTTTCCTGGCACATGGGTACACAATGTAGGTTCTTCCTGGCGCATTGCCAGAGACATCTCTGCCAACTGGAACGCCGTGAAGCGTATCATCGCCCAAAACCGTTATCTTTCAGCCTATGCCACGGAGGGACATTACAATGATATGGATATGCTTGAGATTGGCAGGGGGCTGTCAGAAGCCGAGGAGCGTACCCACTTCGGAATGTGGTGCATACAGAGTTCTCCGCTTCTCATCGGATGTGATATGACTGCGATACCTGCCAAGTCTCTGGCTCTGCTCAAGAATAAGGAGCTTATTGCCATCAACCAGGATCCTCTTGCCTTGCAGGCTTATGTGGTTAAGGTGAAGAATGGAGTATATCTCTATGTTAAGGATATCCAAATTCTGAATGGCACTACACGTGCCGTGGCTATATATAATCCTACTGACAATGAGCAAAGCTTTGCTCTCAATATGAATGATGTGGATTTAGATGGTAAAGTAAAGGTGCGCGATGTCTTTGCGCATGAAGATATGGCAGAAGTAACCAAGGGTGTCATGCATGTCAATATACCTCGCCATGATACACGTATATTCATTCTCAAGGGAGAGAAGCGAAAGCTACGTTCAATCTATGAAGCAGAGACAGCCTGGCTGGAGCGTTATCAGTGTCTTGGCATCAACAACAGCCTTGGATATGCCAAATATGGCGATGCCAAATTCTGTTCTGGTGGTGGAAAAGTGGAATGGCTCGGAAACCATAAGGATAACTATATGGAATGGAGGAATATCTACAGTAAGGAAGACGGAACATATACCATGAAGCTGAGTTATGTCACCGGTGAAAACCGCAGTGTTTTTTGCAAGGTCAATGGTAGTGAGGATTTTGAAATCAAGACCCCAGGCGATAATAAGAAAATCGTGAAAACCGTCAGCCGACGCATCTATCTGAAGAAAGGCATGAACACCATACGTCTTAGTAATCCCAATGCGTGGTGTCCGGATATAGACAGAATTACAATCATCAGATAATCAAAGAAATGAATGAAGCATATTCTGAATACTTGTCATTGATTACTGGATATATCATAACTGTACTGGTTTCTCAGATTTTATTTGTATCTTCGCTATTTCATATCAGAGTTTTGCTTGTTTTCTTTTCGCAACATTAAGATAAGTGAAAATTCTGATATGGCAAAATCCTGAGCAATTTTCGTTGTTCTGGTGCTTAAAAAGTTTAATTTATAATCGTGTTGCGGAATTAAGGTTCAAATGAAGAATAATATATTGATGAGTGTGTTGCTGACCGTATCATTATCGGCTGGACTTCCGCTTTCCGCTGCCAGTCATGTTGACGTGGTAAAGATGCGGACGGAGAACCGGGTGAATCCTCTGGGCATCGGAACATCAACCCCTCGCTTCTCTTGGCAGATTACTTCTGACAGGAAGGGCGTGGTGCAGACGAGTTATCAGATCCTGGTGGCTTCTTCCAGAGAAAAACTGGATAGAAACGAGGCTGATCTGTGGGATAGCGGTGAGCGAAAGAGCGATGAACAGCTGTGGATTCCTTATCAGGGAAAGGTACTCTTGAGTGGCTCTGAAGCCTACTGGAAGGTACGTATCACCACCAACAGGGGCAAGTCGGAATGGACCGAACCGCAGCTCTTTACCATCGGGCTGCTCGGCGAGAACAAATGGAGCGGCACCTGGATTGGATTGGAAGACCTGCAGCCGGGAGAAAAGAAAGGCATGCACACCCGACTGGCGGCACGCTATATCCGCAAGGACTTTGCGACAAAAGGCAAGGTGAAGCGGGCGGTGGCTTATGTTGCCGGACTCGGTGTCTATGAGTTCTATGTCAACGGACAGCGCATGGGCGGCAGTCAGGCATTGCAGCCTGCACCAACCGATTACCGCAAGACCATCTACTACAATACGTTCAATGTCACTTCGCTCCTGACAGAGAAGAATGCCATCGCCATCAAACTGGGCAACGGCAGAATGTTTCCGATGCGACAGGAGAAGGCATACCTGACTCCTTTCTTCGGTTATCCGAAATGCCGCATCAACGTGAAGGTGGAGTATGAGAACGGAAAGACTGAAACCTGGGCTACCAACAACACCTGGAAGTTGAGCTTCGACGGTCCTATCCGCAGCAACAACGAGTATGATGGCGAGGAGTATGATGCCCGCAGGGAACTAGCGCTGAAAGGTTGGACCCAGGCTGGTTTCGACGATAGCCAGTGGCAGAAAGCCGAGCGCTGTGCCATTCCTGACGGTACGCTGATGGCGCAGCCGATGAGGGGAATGGTTGAGAAGGAATTCGGACATCCGGTGAGTCTGAAGCAGCGCCACGATACCCTCATCGTTGATTTTGGTCAGAACATGGCGGGCTGGATTGGTTTTCAGGTCCGTGGCAGGCAGGGAGATACCATCCGTGTGAAATATGCCGAGAAACTGCAGGCTGACGGCAGTCTGTATCTCGACAACTTCCGCAATGCCCTCTCTGAGGATGTCTATGTCTGCAATGGCAAGGAGAACGGAAAGCTTTGGCGTCCTGCCTTCTCTTATCACGGCTTCCGCTATGCTGCCATCACCGGTATGAAGAAAGCCCGAAAGGAGAATTTCACCGCCTATACCGTGAGCGATGAGATGGCTACCATCGGACATATAGAGACTTCTGATACTATATTAAATAAGGTGTTGGAGAATGCCTGGTGGGGCATCTACAGCAATTACAAGGGAATGCCGGTAGATTGTCCGCAGCGCAACGAGCGCCAGCCTTGGCTGGGCGATCGAACAGTGGGTTCGCTGGGTGAGAGTTTCGTTTTCGACAATGAGCGACTCTACTGCAAGTGGATGCACGATATCTGCGATGCCCAGCGTTCGGATGGCAACATCCCGGATGTGGCTCCTGCTTTCTGGAATTATTATACCGATGATGTCACCTGGCAGTCAGCCCTGCCTTTCACCTGTGATATGCTCTATCATCAGTTTGGCAACAAGCAGCCTATCATCGATTCTTATCCATCCATCAGGAAATGGATCAACCATATCCTGGCAGAATATACGGATAAGAACGGCATCATCACCAAGGATAAATACGGCGACTGGTGCGTACCACCAGAGAAGCTGGAACTGATTCATAGTCAGGATCCGAAGCGAAAAACTGATGGTAAGCTGATAGCCACCGCCTATATGATTCGCTGTCTGCAGCTGGCAGAGCAGTTTGCCAACCTGCAGGACCTGAAGGAAGAAGCGAAGGCTTGGGCAGACCGCAGAAACAGGATGATGGATGCCTTCAACAGGCAGTTCCTCACCAACAAGGCAGGAACATCCCGCCGTCCGGGTCATGTACTCTATCCTGACAGCATCTATTATGGCAACAATACCTCTACCGCCAATCTCCTGGCGCTCTCCTTCGGCATTGCTCCCCAGGAGTTGCGCAGCGAACTCATCAAGCAGGTAGTAAAGGGCATCTGCATCGATGCCAAGGAACATGTCAACTGCGGTGTCATCGGCATCTCCTGGCTCCTTCGCGGTTTGAGCGACAACGGTTTCCCTGATGTGGCTTATCTCCTGGCTACCCAGCGCACCTATCCGTCTTGGGGGTATATGGCAGAGAACGGAGCCACTACCATCTGGGAACTCTGGAATGGAGACAAGGCTGATCCGAAGATGAATTCGGGCAATCATGTGATGCTTCTGGGCGACTTGCTTACCTGGTGCTATCAGTATCTGGGAGGCATCCAGCAGAAGGGCATCAACGTGCAGCAGGTTGCTGAGGCTGATGCCAGCGTGGCTTACAAGCACATCGTATTGCAGCCAGCTTTCAGTATTCAGAACTGCGAATCGGTAAAAGCTGATTACGAGACTCCATACGGAGTAGTGAAGAGCCAGTGGAAGAAGACCTTGCAGCATGTGGATTGGGATATCACCGTGCCTTGCAATACCACAGCCGATGTCTATCTGCCTGATGGTAAGGTTGAGACGGTAGGTAGTGGCGATTATCATTATTCGGTAGAAATCCCTACCCGGTAGAAATCCCTACCCGCGATGCAGCCATCCTGAAGGAGAATTCCTTTATGATTACAGCGGGTTCCCATCGGTTCATGCCTCTACCATCACCCAGTTGAAGAACGGTAACCTGGTGGCTGCCATCAATGCCGTTGCTGACCTCATGAATTCGTATCATGAATTTCTCATGATTGATTCTCTTTATTTTCTGAATCTCTTTTTAATCCATTGGTTGAATGCGACATAAGCACTAATTTCCTCCTGATGTTGAGGTTCGGCAAATGTCAGGTTATTGCCAGAAGAGTCTCCATGCTGGTCTGGGAAGATAATCATAAGGTTGGTTCCAAGGAAGAAGCGGGTGATTTCTTCCGGTAAGCGTTCGAGAGCTGTCTTGTGAGATACAGTTCCCTTACGGGCTGTGATAATCACCAACATGTGGTCTTCCGCTATCTGGGAAGCTATTCGAGGCATCTCGTTCCAATGATTCATCAGGGTGTAGTCGGCACGTACTTCATGATGACGGTTGGTGATATATTCATTGATGAGTGCCAGGGTTTCTTCGCGACCGTGGAATTGGATGCGGCAATCCAGATTGCCTGCTAGTCGGGCAAGACGTTCTACCCATCTGTAGAAGCCTGGTTCGAACTCGGCTCTGGATGGTACTACCACTTCTATGCGACGCAGGGTATTGAGCGGTTGCTTGATGCGCGCCATGATAATCTGACGGCTCAGTCCGTTGAACAGACTCTGGTGGAACTCTCCCCAGAACTTAGGTGAAACCTCAGGATGCATGTGCATGCCGATAATGATTTCTGAACACTGGAACTCGTTGAAGGCATGCTTGATGCCGTTGGCGATGTTGGCTGCAATGCGGACCTGCGTCTGCGTCATCACGTCTGTGGCTGCCGCAAGCTGGCTGCAATGGTCAAGAAGCTGGCGGCCCTGTTCCTGCTTGTATCGCATATCCTTGTCATCATACACAACATTCAGGCAAACCAGTCCTCTGTTCAATTTCTGGTTTCTTACCAGGAAAGCAAGGCTCATCAGGTTGTCTGCATATTCCGGATATTTCACAGGAATGAGAATCTTCTCATCGCTTGCTTTTTTGTCATCTTCTGCATCTGGTAGTTCCTTGTCGCGGAGGATAATCTTACGGGAACTCCAGTCGGTGAGCATCGAAGAGATGATGCAGGTACAGAGAATCATCATCACCACACCATTCAGCATGTCATCGTTTACCAGATAAGTATTCGGTCCTACGAGGATATTCATACCCACCATCACCATGGCGATACTGCCGGCGGCATGGGCAGAAGTCAAGCCGAACATCATGTGACCCGATGACAGCGGCAACCGGAATCCGAAGCAGGCTGCATAGGCGGCGATGGCTTTTCCCAAGGTTCCGAAGAAAACAATGCAGAAGATGACCCACAGAATGTGACCGCCCTGGAAGAGCATACCCACATTGATGAGCATACCCACACCGATGAGGAAGTAAGGGATGAAGAGGGCATTGCCCGTAAACTCCAGCCGATTCATCAGCGGAGATACGTGGGGGATATACCTATTTAAGATAAGACCTGCGAAGAAAGCGCCGAATACGCCTTCGATGCCCACCATCTGCGAGAGAGCCGCACTCATGAAGAGCATTGCCATCACGAAGATAAACTGCATCACCGAATCGCTGTACCGGCGCAGAAACCATCTTGTGAGTCGCGGTATCAGGAATATCATCACTCCGCAGTATGCGGCAAACTTGGCGGTGAAGAGTACCCAGAACAGCAGACCATCATGACTGGAGAATGAAGCTACGAGACCCGCCAGCATGATGAGCGCTATCAAAAGTGAGAGCATGCTGGAACCCACACTCAGCGTAACACTTGGCTTCTGTTGTAATCCATAGCGTGCTACGATAGGATAGGCAATCAATGTATTGGATGCCATGATACAACTTAGCAACATGGAAGCCCTGAAGGAATAATGGAGTAACCAGATACTCATACCGAACGTAAGAAGAAAAGGTACAAAACAGGTAAGAAGACCATAAATGAGTAGTCTCATCTTGTTCTTCTTCATGCCTTCCATGTCCATTTCCAAGGCGGCTAGGAACATGATGTAATAAAGCCCCACCTTTCCGAACAGCTCGAAAGATGAGTCTCGTTCCAGGATATTGAATCCATATTTACCGACCAGTACTCCTGCTAAAACCATTCCTATGATGTGGGGAATTCTTAATTTACCCATGATGATTGGGGCAAATAGAATGATGAGGAGTACTACGAAGAATATCAACGTAGGGTCAGTTATTGGGAAATATTCTGCAATATGTAACATAGGCTTATTCTGATTTTATTTTTTGAGTGCAAAAGTACAAATAATTCTTGAAAAGAGCAAAGCTTTTGTCTTTTATGTGCATTTTATCAGACTAGAAACCGCTTTTGTCGCTAAAAGGATCATGAGAATGGCAAGTAGAAATTGCCAAACTGTATTTTTGAATCTATTTCATATATATAATAAGGTATAAAAGGATTTTTGAAAGCTCAAAATGTTTACGAGTGTTAAAATATGCCTATTTTTCTAACATTTTTCTCAAAATATTTGGTGGAATGGAAAATAGTTAGTACTTTTGCACTCGCTTTTGAGAAATACACTTTCTCTAAGCAACTAAAGAAAGAGTTCTTTGAAAGATTTTACATAAACAGACAAGTA
>ERZ1023617.127-NODE-127-length-35656-cov-15.126204_pt1 | contig 35656 bp, 26 predicted proteins | sample MGYA00380328_ERZ1023617 | MGnify/ENA primary metagenome ERZ1023617 (study PRJEB33179, sample SAMN07448977) | human gut metagenome | biome: Human-gut; feature: Human associated habitat; material: Faeces | host: Homo sapiens | place: India: Bhopal | collected...
TTCTCAGCCATATAAAACGTTCTTCTAAAATTGTCCCAACCTGGTACAAAAAATTTATTCAACCAATCCCAACTCTTTCAGATAGCCTTCAATCTCCTTGTCAAGGTCGGCTCGTTTGGCTTCCAAATCTTTGATTTCCTTCATGACAGCATGGATGTCAATAGGTTCTTCTTCTTCGAAAGTATCAACGTAACGAGGAATGTTGAGGTTGTAGTCGTTCTCGGCTACCTCCTGCAATGTGGCGAGATGACTGTACTTTTCTATCTCCTTGCGCTCACGATAGGTATCAACAATCTTCTTGATATGCTGCGGACGGAGCTTGTTCTGGGTTTTGACCTTTTCAAACTCCTTGCTGGCATCAATGAACAGAATATTGTCATCCTCCTTACGGCATTTCTTGAACACCAAGATACAGGTCGGGATGCTTGTGCCATAGAATATATTGGCAGGCAGACCGATGATGGCATCCACATAGTTCTTCTTCTCAATGAGGAAACGGCGGATTACGCCCTCGGCATTGCCACGGAACAACACTCCATGAGGAGCGACACAAGCCATTGTTCCACCCTCATTGAGGTGGTAAATCATGTGGAGAATAAAGGCATAGTCGGCTGTCTTGCGTGGTGCCAAGCGTCCTGCCTTGCTGAAACGATCATCGTTGTTGAACTTATCGGCAGCACTCCATTCAGCAGAGAAAGGAGGATTTGCTACCACAGCGTCAAACTGAGTATCGCCAAAAGCATCAGCCTCCAAAGTATCACCATTCTCTATGCGGAAGTTGCTAAACTTGATGCCATGAAGAAGCATATTCATGCGAGCCAAGTTGTAGGTCGTAGGGTTCTTCTCCTGTCCGAAAATCTCGTTTGCATGACCTATGCTTGCAGCACGGAGCAACAGCGAACCACTACCACAAGTTGGGTCATAGACATTGCGCAGACGAGCGTGACCGATGGTTACAATCTCTGCCAAGATACGGCTCACTTCCTGAGGAGTGTAGAACTCACCAGCTTTCTTGCCTGCACCTGCTGCAAATTGGCTAATCATATACTCGTAGGCATCACCGAGAATGTCAATCTCTTGCGAAGCTTCCACTCCAAAGTCAATATCATCAAGGGCAAGAAGTACGTTGCTGACCAAAGTGTTCTTGTCATCGGCAGTCTTGCCCAACTTGGGTGAAGCAAGGTCAATGTCAGAGAATAGACCTCCAAAGTCTTCTTCGCTGTCCTGCCCGAGAGTACTGTCCTCAATACGCTTCAATGAGCGTTCGAGCATCGGCAGAATGTTCTCCTTCTTCTTAATGCTCTCAATGACAGACGAGAACAGGAAGTTTGGTTCAATGAAGTAGCCGATGTTTTCCAGACATTCAGTCTTTACCTCTTCCTGCAACGCCTCTACGTCTTCGTCCTTCTCCATAGCCCACAACTCCTTGAACGTCACCTCGTCGTCGACCAATGCGTCGTTGGCGTGCTTCTCTATCTTCTCCGACAGATACTTGTAGAAGATGAAGCCGAGAGTGAAATACATGAAGTCGCTTGCCGACATATTGCCACGCAGTTTGTTAGCGACTTCCCAAAGTTGGTCACGGAGTTTCTGTTGTAATTCTTCGCTCATATCGTTTATTTTCTTTTTTCGATTATTAAAATGTCTCCCAATGCGACTTTGTATGATTGGGATTTAGTTATGTTGTCAAATGGATATTCAGACTTGCTGTATTTATGTGCAACATCAATGATGCAGTTCCACGATGAAAAATTAGGTGCTTCTTCACTTGGGTCTAAGCACAGAATTTTTGTTATTGCATCTTCATCATTGTTCGTTTCATAACCAACTGCAAGCATTGCATGCCCACCATCAGAAAAATCAGTTGATATAATAACAGGCATTTCTTCATCAAGAGTATCGGCTATTATATCTATAATGTCATTGGTATCTTGTCGACACTTTCGTGTTGCAATAATTCCAAAGTCTTGTTCGTTGATTTCTTTTGCAAGTGTTGAAAAGTAATATCCGTTCCTTACCAAGCCTTGTTCTTCAAGGAAATGACTTAAAAATTTACCTTTCTGAGTCCGTCTATCAGGCTTGTTGTAAATATTCAAGTCATCCTCTGTTACTACGCCAAGGCACAGCAATGCCATCGCCAAAGAATAGACAGAGCAAGCTCCATCCATATCTCCTTGGCGTTTATGCAACTTTACATACTTTCCATTGGCGTCCTTTGCAAGGACACCTTTAGAACAAAGTCTTATCGTATTTATTACTTTTATCGAACTCATATATTATTCCCAACTGAATGTTCTTATAATAGAACGTAGTTTGTCGAGTATTCTTGTTAATGCCTTGCGCTTTTTTATCAGTCCCAAGTGTTTCTCTTTCAATGCCTCTTGTATGATTTCTGGCTGTTCCTTTTGCAAGTAGTCATACTCCGAGAGGTAATGATTGAGCACGGAAACATCCAAACCCTCATCTTTCGCAAGCGTATTGACTGCATTGTTACGTTCGGTGATGATATAGTTGTTCAACCGTTCTTCAAGGTCGCTTGTACCATCAGCCTTTTGTTTGCAAGCCATGAAGTTGTCACGGTCATCATCCACATTCTTTTGGATAAATCCGTCAATGAGTTTTGCTTTACTGCGAAGTTCGGCATCCTTTATCATTGTGTCGATGATGTGCTTACGCTTCTCTTCGTAGTCCTCGCTATAAGGATTGAGGTCTGCAATCAACTCCAGAATGTAAGCCACATTGATGATGTCGCTATGCAGGAGTTCCAAGCAAAAATCAATATCGCTCATACCAGTTGCAACTTCTTCATGAGGACCTGGTTCACCAACCATGCTTAGGTCTTCCTCTGGAACTTGATAACCTTTCTTTGGATCATCGTTCTTAACAGCAAACGAATCGTATATGTCAAGATACTTGCTGCGGAAGTCCATAAACTGTTGTTCTGTCATTCCGAGGTCGGGAGCATCCTCCTCAAACTCATCATACACTTGTATCTCTGCATGTTTCTTGATAATGTCACGGAAAGCGAGGATAAACTGTTTCTTGTCGTTCTCACTCAGCAAATAGTCCACATAGTGCGGTTCTGGATAATGCTCCAAGAAGTCCTTTGTCAGTTCTTGATAGTGGGTTTTGACATCATCAAATGATGGGCGCACAATATCTTCAAGATTGTTGCTGTTGCTGAAAAGTTTGATGGACTCGTCCACCTTGCTTTTCAAGTCACGGAAGCAAACCACCTTACCGAAACGCTTCTTCTCGTTCAACACACGGTTGGTACGGCTGAACGCTTGCAACAAGCCGTGATACTCCATGTTTTTGTCAACATAGAGCGTGTTGAGTTTCTTGCTGTCAAAGCCTGTAAGGAACATACCGACAACCAAGCAGAGGTCAAGAGGCTTCATGTCCGCCTTCTTTTTCTTCATGCGTAGGTTGATGTCATCGTAATATGCACGGAAGTTTTCTGTAGTGAAACTTGTTCCATACATATTATTATAGTCGTCCATTATGGCTTGCAGTTCGTCTGCATCGCCTGTGCTGTCACTTGCAAAACCGCCAGTGTTCATGCCGGTCTGCTCATCGTCTTGACTACTGTTGGCAGCATATGTGAAGACTGCCCCAATCCTAATCTTCGGATTGAGGCTCTTGAATATCTTGTAGTAACGGATTAGCATCGGCACTGACTGCACGGCAAACAATGCGTCAAACTCTCCATCGAATGTTGACTTATTGAAATTATTAAGGATAAATTTTGCTATCTCCGTCATGCGGTCTTGGTCGGCATTATCCACATCCTCATTGCCGTGGTAATACTCCACAAGGAAACCAAGCACGTTTTCATCGGCAATGGCATCCTTTATCAAGTATTTGTGAAGACAGTTGCCAAAGATTTCCTTTGTGGTATGTCCGTCCACCGCATTCTCAACAAAGATAGGTGTGCCTGTAAAGCCGAATATCTGTGTGTTGTCGAAGAACTTCACGATATTCTTGTGACATTCTCCGAAATGGCTTCTATGACATTCGTCGAAGATCATCACGATGCGAGAATGGCGTATTTTCTCAATACGACTGCTATACCACTGCTTACTGACAGCGGCATTAAGTTTCTGTATGGTTGTTATGATAATCTTTGAATTGCTGTGCAGACGCTTCACCAACTCGTCTGTGTTGTCGGTGCTGTCAACGGCACCAGGCTCAAAGGCTTCATATTCGGCTTGCGTCTGCGTGTCAAGGTCGTGGCGGTCAACCACAAACATCACCTTATCCACATCGTCCAACTCCGATACAAGTTGGGCTGCCTTGAAAGAAGTCAAGGTTTTGCCTGCTCCTGTCGTATGCCAGATATAGCCGTTATCATTAGAGTTTTCCACACGGTCGAGAATCTTCTCCACGGCATAGAACTGGTAAGGGCGAAGCACCATCAGACATTTGTCACCCTCATGCAAGACTATATACTTACCGATAATCTTACCCAACGTACACTTGTCGAAGAACACATTGGCAAACTTCTCCAAGTCGTTGAACGGAACGTTGGCGGAATCCGTCCAATTGAATGTGAACTTGAAGCCGCTATTGGGATTGTTGGCGAAATAGCGAGTGTTCACACCATTGGATATGACAAACAACTGGATGTAATCAAACAGTCCATGGAAAGAAGTCTTGTGATAGCGTTGTATCTGGTTGTATGCCTGTTTCAGTTCCACACCTCTTCGCTTCAGTTCTATCTGAACCAAAGGCAGACCATTGATAAGTATAGTCACATCGTAACGGCATTTCTTTCTGCCCTCAACCGTGATTTGATTGGATACTTGAAACTCGTTCTGACACCAGTGAGTGCGGTTCAAGAACTCCACCCACAGACGTTCACCGCTTTCCAGTTCAAGAGGAAAGAGGTCACGCAGTTTCTTTGCCTTTTCAAAGCGAGTGCCACCTTCAAGATAGATAAGTATCTTTTCAAACTCTGAATCTGTAAATTCGGTACGACCCAATTCTTCCAACTTCTTCTTGTTGTGCTTCTCCAACTGCCTTTTGAAATTGGCAGAAAGGTTCTTCTCCTCTTCAATATGAACATACTCGTAGTTCATCTTTTGAAGAGTATCTATAAGTCCGTTTTCGAGGGCAGCTTCACTTTGCACTGGCATATCTTATCTTTTTTATCGTTACACTTATAAGAATAGGGCTATTCATTCATTTGCAGGAAATGAATAGCCAAGGCATTCTCTATTTTGCTTATGGCTTCAAGCGAAAGGTTTTCACGCCCTTTTAAGATTTTTGAAATGTACTGTTGGGTACAATTCATTTTCTCTGCCAACATCTTTTGAGTCATTCCAAGTTCCTTCATTCTTGCGGACATGATATTGGCTATCATCTGCGAATGATTAAACCAAGGTTTTTCTTCTTGGCTCATTTGTGCTCCTGTATTTTGAACAGGATATATTGCTTCCTTTATCATCTTAGACGTATTTCGCTTTGTACCATTTATATTTGGCTATTGCCATTTCGCTTACAAAGATAACTGATTTTCACGAGAAAACACAACTACGGGGTTGTTTCTCTACGTAAATAAGACAAAATTGTGCAATTGACTTGCTTTTTGTAGCCTATTATACTTCAAAATGAAATCTATAACTCCAATAATCGCTTCACTCGTTGTATGGTACTTACCCCTTTACCACTCAACTTCGCCACATTCCTAATGGACTGTAATTCAGTGATATTACATCACCTTACTATCCTTTCATTTCCGATGGTTAGACCGCTTGGGATAATTGGATATTTTTCCCAATGCACTTCGCACGCCACAGATGTGCGAAGTTTTATGTCATTGCAAAAAGATAGCCAGGTATGTGAGAAGAAGTTCCTCTCTCATACCTGGCTATCTTATATATTATATATGTATATGTCTGTTTTATCAACCCTTATATGGGTGAAGTAGGTGCATGAAACGTAAGCGATTTTATTTATTCATGCATCCCTTAGTTCCTTTTTACGAATTAGTTATTTTCAGGACGAAGTTGACGAACGGTTTCGCCTGCACGCCACATTTCGCTTTCGTGCAATGCTTTGAGTTCTTTTTCCAAGCCATCGCGATAGTCGGGCTTAGAGTTTGCGTCAATAGAAATTTGTGCTTCGTTGCCCGATGCTACACTCTGATAAAGCTTTTCCATTACAGGTTTAATGGCATCGTGGAAGGGGCCCATCCAATCGAGCGCACCACGCTGCGCAGTAGTTGAACAGTTGGCATACATCCAGTCCATACCATTTTTGCCTACCATGGGGAGGAGCGATTGTGTAAACTCTTCGATAGTCTCATTAAATGCCTCGGAGGGAGTGTGGCCATGTTCGCGCAAGGTTTCGTACTGTGCCAAGAACAAACCTTGAATGGCACCCATCAACGAACCACGTTCGCCCGTAAGGTCGCTGGTGGCTTCGCGCTTAAAGTCGGTTTTAAACATATAACCCGAACCTATGCCTACACCAAATGCCAAGACTTTTTCGGTGGCATGACCTGAAGCGTCTTGATAAACGGCATACGATGAGTTGAGTCCGCGACCTTCAAGGAACATGGTGCGGAGCGAAGTGCCCGAACCCTTAGGTGCTACCATAATTACATCGACATCGGCAGGAGGCACTACACCCGTACGGTCGTTCCAGGTAATGGCAAAACCATGTGAGAAATAGAGCGTTTTGCCTGCGGTGAGGTGCTTCTTAATGGAAGGCCATAACTGCATCTGTGCTGCATCCGAGAGCAACATGCAGACGATGGTACCCTTTTCGGCAGCCTCCTCAAGCGAGAAGAGCGTTTCGCCAGGAACCCAACCATCGGCTTTGGCTTTTTCGTAGGTCTTGCCTTCGCGCTGTCCCACAATTACGTTGAAGCCATTGTCGCGCAAGTTACATGCTTGACCTGGGCCCTGCACACCGTAACCCAACACTGCGATGGTTTCGTTCTTCAAAATTTCGCGTGCCTTTTCCAAGGGGAATTCCTCGCGGGTTATAACTTCTTCTACAACACCGCCAAAGTTCAATTGTGCCATATTATTAAAAAGTTTAGTGAGTCTGTCGCCGAAAGGATGGGTGTATGTTCCTAACAAAAAAATGCGGAATATGCATACTACCATCGAATGAGCGACATACTGTTGTTGGTATATTTTTTTATTGTCTTATCGAAAAAAAAGGATGTTTGCATGCTGAAAAAAATCAGTCTACTGCCGAAGTCTGCATAGAGCGTTTTTCTTCTTCGCGCAGTTCAAGGAACTCATTGAGTTCTTCGCGATGGCTCTTGGTTACAGCCACTACGCCCGAACTCACATACTGCAAAATGCAACCATAGCCTTTAAGTTTGCGATAGAGTTCCATGGTCTCTTCAGGCAATCCCTCCTTCGACACTATGGCGTAAGTGGAATTAACCTCCACTATTTTACCATCGTATTGGCGAATGGCCTTCGAGATGTTTCGGTTTTCTATGAGTCGAGCAGTAGCTATTTTATAGAGCGCTTGATCCATTACGTAGATTTCATCGCTGGTAAAGAATTGCGCCTGAATAACATCAATTTTCTTTTCTAACTGCTTTACAATGGTTTGCACCGTGTGCTCGTCGGTGTAACAGGTTATGGTGTAACGATGCACGTGTTCGATGCCCGAAGCCGACACATTGAGACTCTCAATGTTGAGCTGACGGCGTGTAAACACATTGGTCACCAAATTGAGCACACCGGCTAAGTTCTCTGAGAAAACAATGATGGTGTAAAGTTTGGTTTCCTTGTTATCTTGAGTCATGAGCTTATGCTTTTTGATTTATGGAAGGGAGATGCTGTGACAAAGAATCGGTAAAGAATCGGTTCTGAAAAGAGAGCGGACTATGCCTCGAGCATCATATCGTCTACATCGTGGCCAGGGCAACACATGGGCAACACATTGTCCTCCTCGAGCACGGCTGCTTGCAACAAGAAGGGCCCATCCGTGTGAAGCATTTGCTGTATGGCGTTGTCAAGGTCTGCGCGACGTGTCACTGTGAGAGCCGGAATGTTATAGGCCTCGGCAATTTTTTCGTAGTCGGGGTTCATCATGGGGGTGAACGAATAGCGATTGTGGAAGAAAAGATGTTGCCACTGGCGCACATTGCCCAAGTAATTATTATTGAGCAAAATGATTTTTACGGGCGAACGCTGTTCCATAATGGTGCCGAGTTCCTCGATGGTCATCTGCAAGCCACCATCGCCTAAGAAAAGACACACCGTGCGTTGCGGAGCGCCAAAAGTGGCACCAATGGCAGCAGGAAGTCCATAGCCCATAGTGCCCATGCCTCCCGAAGTAACCATGCTACGCTTTTCAGAGAAACGGAAGTAGCGAGCAGCCATCATTTGGTTCTGTCCCACATCGGTCACAAGAATAGCCTTATCCTCGGTTAATTCGGTTACCCGACGCACCACTTCGCCCATGCGCAAAGGTCCCTCGGTGGGATGAATTTGGGGTTCGATAACCACCTCGGTTTCTTTTTTATCCCATTCGCTGAAGCTCTCGCGCCACGCATTGTGCGCATTGTCATGAAGCAAGGCTGTTACCGCAGGCAATGTTTCTTTGCAATCGCCAAGCACTGCCACATCCACGCTCACATTTTTATTGATTTCGGAGGGGTCAATGTCAAAATGAATTTTGCGGGCTTGCTTGGCATAGGTAGAAAGTTTACCCGTGATGCGGTCATCGAAACGCATTCCCACAGCAATAAGCAAATCGCACTCTTGTGTTTTTTTATTGGCACCCAGCGAACCGTGCATACCCAACATGCCCACATTGAGCGGATGGGCTGAAGGCAAAGCTGAGAGACCGAGCAAGGTGCAACCAGCAGGCAGACCCGCTTTTTCAATAAATGCTTTCAGTTCCTCAGAGGCATTGCCCAATTCCACACCCTGCCCTACTAACACCAAGGGACGCTTTGCCTCGTTTATCAAGGCAGCAGCCTCAACAATGCTTTGTTTGTCGGTGGGAGGAATAGGCACATAGCTACGAATAAAGTCGATGCTACCAGGCACATATTCAGCTTTTTCAATTTGAGCATTCTTTGTAAAATCGAGCACAACAGGTCCTGGGCGACCGCTTGATGCAATGTAAAAAGCACGTTGCACCGCCCATGCCACATCCTTGGCAGAACGAATTTGATAAGCCCATTTACTAATGGGCTGTGTAATGTCTACAACGTCGCACTCTTGAAAGGCGTCTGTGCCAAGCATTTGGGCACCTACCTGCCCGGTAATGACAACCATGGGCGTGCTGTCCATCATGGCATCGGCAATACCCGTAATGGTGTTAGTTGCTCCAGGTCCACTGGTAACCAAACACACACCCGTTTTGCCACTTACACGGGCATAACCCTCGGCTGCATGGGTAGCTGCTTGTTCGTGGCGCACAAGAATGTGGTTGAGCTGCTTGCGATAATCGTAGAGCGCATCATACACAGGCATAATGGCTCCCCCTGGGTAGCCAAAGAGTGTAGTTACACCCTCGTCGACCAAGGCACGCATCAAAATCTCTGCGCCACTTATTATGTTGTTATTCGTATCGTTCATCATAAAGGTATGCTAAGTTTTTGGGGAAATATTGAGAGAGGGGAAGTAGGTATGAGAAATCATACACACTTGTGTGTTGAAAGGTTTTAGAATTTAAAAATCAGATTTTTTTAGAACCACCTTTAATCAATCACTCGCACACCTCCCTTATCGGCACTGCTCACCATGCTTGCATAAGCACGGAGTGCCTTGCTAACCTCGCGTTTGCGCTGCAACGGACGCATGGGGCGTGCTGCTAACTCTGCATCAGACAGATGCACGGAGATGCTACGCGAGGGAATGTCTATTTCTATGATGTCGCCATCAACAATCTTGCCTATGGCACCTCCAGCAGCAGCTTCGGGCGAAATGTGTCCGATGCTTAAACCTGAGGTTCCTCCCGAAAAGCGACCATCGGTTATCAATGCACAAGCCTTGCCTAAGTGGCGGCTCTTGATGTAGGATGTGGGATATAACATCTCCTGCATGCCAGGTCCACCCTTAGGACCTTCGTGGGTTATCACCACTACATCGCCTGCTTGCACCTTGCCACCCAGAATGCCCTCGCAAGCTTCGTCTTGCGAATCGAAGACACGAGCAGGACCTTCAAAGTGCCAAAGACTCTCGTCGACCCCAGCTGTTTTAACTACGCAACCATCTTGTGCAATGTTGCCAAACAACACGGCTAAACCGCCATCTTGGGTGTAGGCATGCGAAACACTACGTATGCAACCTTCTGCGCGGTCGGTGTCAAGCGATTTCCATTGTGTGTTTTGCACACCCATTTCAGTACAAAACTTTCCTGCAGGAGCACTGTGATAAATGCGGTCGGCATCGGGCGTAATGTCCTTGCCTGTTATGCTGTAGTGTGCAATGTCCTCGCCCAGGGTTGTTCCGTTAACACGTTGTGCGTTAAGATCGAGCAAATGGGCTTGAGCAAGTTCGCCCAAAATGCCTAACACACCGCCTGCACGGTTACACTCTTGCACTGAATATTTTTGCGTATTGGGTGAGAGCTTGCACAAACAAGGCACGTGACGACTGAGTTGGTCAATATCTTGCATCTTAAAGTCTACGCCTGCCTCGTTTGCCACAGCCAAGAGGTGTAGCACGGTGTTTGTACTTCCGCCCATGGCAATGTCGAGTGTCATGGCGTTAAGGAATGCCTGACGGGTTGCTATGCTGCGAGGAAGCACTGAGGTATCGCCCTCCTCGTAATACTTATAGGCATTGGTCACAATCTGGCGGGCTGCGTCTTCAAACAAACGACGTCTGTTAACATGTGTTGCCACAATGGTTCCGTTGCCAGGGAGTGAGAGTCCTAAAGCCTCGGTAAGACAGTTCATGGAGTTGGCGGTAAACATGCCCGAACAACTACCACAGCCTGGACAAGCTCGCTGTTCAATCTCAGCCAATTCCTCGTCGCTCACCGAACTGTCTGCTCCTTTAACCATAGCGGTTATAAGGTCTACATTTTCTTCTTTATAACTTCCTGCCTCCATGGGACCACCGCTTACAAAAATGGTGGGTATATTGAGTCGCATGGCTGCCATGAGCATACCAGGCGTCACTTTGTCGCAATTTGAAATGCACACTAACGCATCTGCCTTGTGTGCCTGCACCATATATTCAACAGAGTCGGCTATGATATCGCGCGAGGGCAACGAATAGAGCATTCCATCGTGTCCCATAGCAATGCCATCGTCAATAGCAATGGTGTTAAATTCGGCTGCGTAGCATCCTAACTTCTCTATTTCTTTCTTCACAAGTTGTCCCACCTCATGCAAATGAGTATGTCCTGGCACAAACTGTGTAAACGAGTTGGCTATGGCAATGATGGGTTTGCCAAATTGCTCACGCTTCATACCTGCAGCTATCCACAAGGCACGTGCACCTGCCATTCGTCTTCCTTCTGTGCTGAAAGCACTACGCAACTGTATCTTCATATTGTTATTATGGTTTTATGCTTAAAAAACAAATCTGTAACTTTTCATTGCATGGCTTACATTATTCACATATCCAACGCATAAATCTTACAGATTACTTGTTTTTGTGTCGTTTGTAATTGCAAATGTATACATTATTCTCATACAACGGAACAAAATGTAAGAAAAACTTTCAATTTTTCTGTTTTTTCGCTCTATTTTTCTGTTTTACTATACAAACAGCATGCTTTTTGTGCATAAAAAGAGCAGTTTTTCATATATAAACACAACATACTTACAATTTGTATGCAAAACACAGTTTACGAGGATGTTTTTCTCCTTTATGTCATTGTCGCGGTTATCTGCATTTTTTTGTAACTTCGCACGCAATTCAATCATACATCACAAAGACTATACTATTATATATATATGTGTACCCACGAAATAAATATCCCTCGCCCCGACATTGCCACCCACGGCATGCTAACTATCACGCTCAACGACTTGCGCTTTTATGCCCATCATGGTGTATTGCCTCAAGAACGCGAGGTTGGAGCTGAGTTTGTGCTCAACCTTTGTTTATATATTGACGAACACGACGCACAGGGTGCGCTCTTTGCCGACCAATTAAACCACACCATAAATTATGCCGAAGCCTATGACATAGCTTCGCACGAGATGCAAAAGCCCTCTGCCCTACTCGAACACGTTTGCACACGCATTGCACAAGCACTTATTCGCAAATTTAGCATACTGCGCAAAGTAGATGTTTCGCTCACCAAATGTATGCCTCCCATCAATGGCTACACAGGACAGGGTGTTACCGTGCGTTATTCACTAAAACGCGAACTTGTGGCATGGGACTTTGACGGAACTATTGCCGACACCTCGGCTGGCATTGTTCGCACCATGACGGCTACCTTTAACGAGATGGGGTGGACGGTGCCATCTACCCAAGCTATTTGCCGTACCATCGGACTTCCCCTTGTTCAGAGTATTGCGCAGTTAGCACACATTGATGCTGCAAGCGAGGCTAACCTTCAAGCGGTTAACACCTACCGCCGTTTGTTTGAGGAGGTGGGCAATAAAAATGTTACATTGTTCCCTGGCATTAAAGAGGAGATGGAACGCCAACACCGCAGCGGACGTTTTGTGGCAATTGCTACGAGTCGTGGACATGAGTCGGTTGATGCGCTTTGTCGCACCTTAGGCATTCGCCATTGCATTGATTACATTGTGGCATGCGAGGATGTTTCTACACACAAGCCTCACCCTGCTCCCATTCATCTGCTGTGTAAACAAGCCAACGTGCATCCTACGGATGTTACCGTTATTGGCGACACCACCTTCGACATTCTGATGGGTCGCAACGCGCAAGCAGGACATTGCATTGGTGTGGCATGGGGAAACCATAGCTCACAAGAACTTCTTGACGCTGGAGCTGATTATGTTGTTGATAAGTTTTAGAAAAAAACCACGAATTGCAAGGCATCAACCTTGCAATTCGTGGTTTTTATTGTTCAAAAAAAAATGATTAGTCTGTCATATCGTTACCTGTTGTGTCTTGATTATTATCGCGCACAATACTTGACACACCCCCATCAAGAGGTATTTCGATGGTAAAGGCAGGACCTTCGCCTACACCCACCTGACCAATTTGTGCCCCCAAACGAATGGCATGTCCATCGCTCTTTTCACTGTCGAATGCCATGCCCAGCAACACAGTTCCTTCAGCCTCAGCACTGGCTGTAAGGAAACCTGCAAAAGCCTCTTTCGTATAGCTCTTTTTAAAGAACTCCGCATTGTCACAAGTAATCACCACGTCCACACGGTTATCGTAGAACTTTTTACCCAACTCATCGGTAACGACGGGCAAACTCTGATCTGCCTGACGATGAATAGAGATGCCATAAGTTTTGCCACCCAATGTGGCAGTGTACGAGCTTTGCTGACCAGGCTCAGCATAAGGAGCGTCTGTGTGTGCAGTTGTTTGTGTACTGTCGGCATCAGCAACATTATCTTGAGTTTTATTACCACCACAACTGGCAACCGAAGCCATGAGCAAAAACGCCATAGCTGAAATTAAAACGTGTTTCATTGGAGTATATACATTGTTTATTTAAGATGCAAAGTTAGTGCAAGGCGAGGGTAATACAAAATAAAAAGCCAAGGGATTTTTATTTTTGTTAGTGCAAAACTTTGCGCATTCAAAGCCCAAAAGCGTGAAATGTTGAAGATTTATGCGTAATTTTGCCATTGAACTACACCCATAACTTATTCTACTAACTTATTCTACGAAATGAAACAACGATTATTATATTATATAATGTGTTGGATGTTGTGTTCTTGCACCTCGGCACTCTTTATGGGGTGTGGCAAGGACAATCCAACCCCTACCGAAGCACAACCTCAGCCAACCCACACAGCCTCGGTCGCAGACTCTATGCGCCAATTCGTGATGACAGTGCGAGGCAGTTCCCGACTCTATGTTACCGAAATGCAAGTACATAAACTGGTAACGCACACCGACGAACCTACATTGAAAGGCAAAGTGTTGGGCGTTTCAGTAAACATGCCCACACGCATTGGCAAGCGGCGCATTCTCATCCCCATCGACGTAACCTTAAAGGCATACATCGATTTTACCGATTTTAGCGAAGCCAATGTTGAGCGCACCGATAGTTCACTCATCATTACATTGCCCGACCCCCATGTGGTGGTTTCAGCCTCAAAGATTGACAACCCTGGCATCCGCCAATTTGTAGACCTTGCCCGTTCGCGCTATACGGATGCTGAGATTGTAGAATTTGCCAAACAAGGCGAAGACAGCATTGTAAGTCACATGGCACAATTTGGCATTGAAGAGGAAGCGCAACGCAGTGCTGCCCGACAGCTTTTGCCGCTGTTGTTACGCATGGGCTATAAAGAGAGTCAGGTAACTGTGCGCTTCCGCAAAACTTTTACAGACAAGGACCTCTTCACTATTACAAGCAAGCAATGAAACAGACTGATAAAAAACCAAAAGCCACCCCCACAACAAGTTGGCGAAACATAGTTATGAGCATGTTGCGCTATTGGTGGGTGGGTGCCATAGCAATAGCTTTGGTTGCCGTGGCTTTACTTTATAAGGACTTTACGAACCATCCTCCCATTTCGTTGAAAGTTGAACGTAACACCCGCATTGATGTTACCCCCGAACAAATTCAGTCGGTACGCGACATTGGACAATGGGAATTTCTTTCGGTCAATACAGAGGAGATGGTTGAATGGCATCAGCGCCGCACATTCGGTGCCGACCATTTGGTACGCATCTACCAAGGCACTTTGCGTGTGGGCATTAACATGGAACATGCTGCAGCCGATTGGTTTACTTCTCTCCCCGACTCTACAGCACGCTTAAAACTGCCTCCCATTGAACTGCTCGACAACAACTTTATTGACGAAGCTCGCACACGTTCGTTTTATGAACACGGCACCATTCCCACGCAAGTGCTCGACCAACTTTATGCTGAAGCACAACAAAAGATGCGCAAACGTTGTCTTACCCCTCAAAACATGCAAGCTGCCGAAAAGAATGCTCGCCAACAATTTGAGCGCATTTTTAAACAAATGGGATTTAAGCGAGTTGAAATTAGCTTCGTAAAACCTTCGTGAAATGAGAGGATTATGCTCTCCTAAAGTTACACGCCCCACATGAAACACCTTCTCACCCTATTCGTTCTGCTATTTACACTCACCGCCTGCCACAATGACACTGACGAGCCCGAGCCATCCAACAAACAAGCACACCGCACCGTGTTAGTTTATATGGTAGCCCAAAACTCCTTAGGGGGTGAGCGTTGGCACCGAGCCGATTCTGCCGAAATAATGTATGGCAGACAATACATTCCCAACAACGACCGCATGTTAGTGTATGTTGACGATGCACAAGCCCCACGCCTTTATCGCATTGCCCGACAATGGGATAAACCCCAACTCATCAAACAGTGGTCACACGATGTATGCTCCACATCGCCTCAACAATTTGCCGAAGTTGTAGAGATGGCAAAAAACGATTTTCCCTCCAACGAATTGGCATTAGTTATGTGGTCGCACGCAGATGGGTGGTTGCCTGCCACCAATAAGAACTATGCCCATTTTGAGTCTGCCCCAACCGACCCCATGCAAACACCAGCCTCGTATGGCATTGACAGCGGTCCACAAGGGAGCATGAGCGATAAGGGCGCACAAATGGATGTTACCGACTTAGCAGCCGCATTGCAACGCGCAAATGTTCACTGCAAATACATCCTCTTTGATTGTTGCTTAATGCAAAACTTAGAGGTGGATTACGCCTTGCGCCACGTAACCGACTATGTAATTGCATCTCCCATGTCGATAGCCAGCCCTGGAGCCTACTACACACATTTAATGCAGAACGGACTTTTTGCTGCCGAGCCCCCAACCATTGCACAAACTTATTGTCAGGATGTGCAAGCCGATGTGCAAGGTGTTTATTCTGACTATGGCATTGCCATTTCGTGTATACGCACTGACCGCCTACAACCCTTAGCCGATGCCTTTAAAACGGCACTTTCTGCCACCAACCTATTGCAAAGTCCCTATGCAGACATGACTCATGTTTTGGCATATCAAACGTATACCAACCGCTATTATTACCGTCCGCACAACTACGATGCTTTGCAAGCAACAGAGCGTATTGTGCCCGAGCCTTATCGTGCCGAAGTGGTGCAACGCCTCAAAGAGGCTGTGGTATGTCATTACGCCACCAATCGCATTTGGTTAGGTCCATACATGTGGGGCTATGCCACCCTCCCCATTGAAACCGACAATTATCTGGCTGTAAGCATGTTTGTTCCACAAGCCGTATACGATGAAAATGCGTCCCAATGTCTCTATGGCAACCTCAACACCGCATTCATGAATACTGAATGGGGAAAATATGTGTTTGGAAACTGCGAACTTGAAGATTACTAAATAAATTGAAAATCGGACAAATAGACTACTTTTTCCGAAAACAAATGCTACAAACGTAACAAAAAGTCGCTACCTTTGCATTGAAGCGAAGGTAAGCTGCATCTCGGCAAAAAGGTTCAAACACGTTTGACCTTTATGCACTCGATTTGCACTTTCCTCAAAAACCATTACAAAAACGTGCGCTTTGCACCTTAACTAAAAAAAGGAACAAAATGAAAAAGTCGCTATTGTTAACAGCTCTGTGCTTAAGTACACTCGGCACATATGCACAAGATGACGATGTATACTTCGTTCCATCGTCAAAAGACAAAATTGAAAGTAACGATACATACCACGCCGAAGTGGGACGCTCTACTTATACCCCCATCACTACAAACGATGATGACGCCTTTAGCCAAAGTAATTGGGCTAACGGACGTGGCAATGGTAAGTGGGACGTGGACTCTTATAACCGACGCGGCAAAAAATATAACCAAAACGTAGACGACACGCTCTCCTCACAAGAGGGATACGACCAAGGCTATGCCGATGGCTATGAAGACGGATCGTGCACAGCACGCATCATACGCTTTAGTGCACCACGTGCAGGGGTTATTGTTAGCAGCCCTTTCTATTGGGACTATTATGACATCTGCTACGATCCTTTCTACTATGGCTATGGTTCTCCCTGGAGCTGGGGCTGGAGTGGTTGGTATGGATGGGGCAGCTGGTATGGCTGGCGTCCTTACTATAGTAGTTGGTCTTGGAGTTGGGGGTGGAACTCGCCTTGGTATGGCGGATGGTACGACCCTTGGTACGGACCTGCTTGGGGCGGCCACCCTTATTGGGCATGGCACACACGTCCGCTCCCTGCTAATGCACAACCAGGTGTTAGAGGGGGATGGACCGCACGCGGTGGAAGTCGTGGCGCAGGACTCCCCATCAATAATTCGAGCACAACCAACCGCACTGCTTACGGAACGTCAAGCGGAAGCCGTGGCTTTGGTGTGGGAACTCGCACCAACTCGCGCAACAATGCGTGGACGCCTAATAGCAACAGCCAGCGCACCCACACTACCCAGAGCAACACAAGTGGCTACCGTGGCTTTAACCCCAACAGCAGTCGCGGCTTGGGCAATAGCAATAACTCGCGCAGCAATAACTCGTACACGCCTAACCGAAACACACAACGCCAACAGTCTACACAGCCTTCACAACCCTCGCGCAGCAACAACAGCAGCTTTGGTAGCGGACGTGGCTTAGGCAACAGTGGCAGCTTTGGCAGTGGTGGTAGCTTTGGTGGCGGTAACCGTGGCTTTGGCGGTGGTGGCGGCCGAAGCGGTGGACGTGGCAGATAAAAAAAGACAATGGTTATATTAAAGGTGATACTAAGAATGCAGATTTTTGAAAATTCTTGAGAATGCAGATTTTTGAAAATGCTAAGAATGCAATTTTAAAAATACAAATCTTAGGTTCTCCTTATAAATGACTTTTAAACCCCAAACAGAATGAAACGAAAATATGCATTGGCACTTGCTGCTTTAACCCTTTGTGGCAGCATGAGTGCACAAGATATCTATAAAATAGAAGCGCTCACAGGTAGCGACCTTAATGGTACGGCGCGTTATGTGGGCATGGGTGGTGCCATGAGTGCATTGGGTGCCGACCTCTCTGCCATCAGTTCTAACCCAGCAGCAATAGGTTTGTTCCGTCGCAACGACGCTTCGCTTACGGGTAGTGCCACTATCCAAGCAGATGCCGTGCTCATGGGCGACATCAATAAAGCTCGTGGCTCGTTCGACCAAGGTGGCTTTGTGTATGCTGTTAACATGGGAAACGACAGCAAACTCAAGTTTGTAAACTTTGCCTTTAACTACCAAAAAAAGCGCAATCTAAAGAACTACATTGGTTTAGACAATGTTAAGCTAAACAATGGCTTGTCACAGTCGTGGCAAATGCAAGAGTTGGCTTATTACAACGGTCAACCGCTCGACCTTAGCAAAAATGGTTCGGGCGTAGACTACACCACACCTTTTGCCCTCAATGCCTACGATGCACAAATGATTGTTCCCGTATATGGCGACGATGGCAAACTTGCAGGCTACAATGTGCGTAATGCACAAAGCTATGACTACCACCGTGTGCAGTGGGGTGGCATTCAGCAATACGACTTTAACCTCTCGTTTAACATCGACAACCGCTTCTATGCGGGTGTAACTTTTGGCGTTTACAATGTCAACTTACACAACACACTTTATTACAGCGAGCAATTGGCTGAGAATGTGTATGATGCCAACGGAAATGTTTCAGGCATAAACTCTATTGGTCAATACCAAATGGCATTGGGCGAGGACATTAACGGCACGGGCTTCGATGCAAAGTTTGGTTTCATCTTCCGTCCCATCGAAACAAGTCCGTTCCGCTTAGGCTTCTCTTTTAGCACGCCAATCTACTACGACCTTACGCAAAATGCAAGTCTGCGCATGGTTGCCCCCTTCCAATTCACCGATGACAAAGGCAACACATTTGCCCAAACGCAAGCCGACTACAACACAGGCGATGTTGACTTCCGCATTCGCACCCCATGGAAGTTAGGCATTAGTGCAGCAACCACCGTTAGCAACTACTTGGCTTTAGACGCTGAATATGAGGTGAGTCGATACACGGGTGCTCAACTGCGTTGGCCCGACTACGGACGTGGTTATTGGGAGGACTACACTCCCTCAACACGCGATCACGACATGGACACCGAAATTGATGCTTGCTTTAATACGGTGCAAACTTTCCGTGTCGGTGCAGAAGTCCGTTTGGCTCCCAGACTTTACGGACGTGTGGGATATAACTATGTGAGTGCGCCCCTCAAAAAGGATGCTTATCTCAACACCATGACCAATAGCGATGCCTACCACTATAGCATGAACACCGACTATGTTAACTTGGGCGACATTAACCGCGTAACAGCAGGTTTGGGTTATAAGGGCAAACACTTCTATGGCGATGTGGCTTACCAATACCAAAAACAAACGGGCGAGGTTACTCCTTTCCGTGCCACCGACCTCAACACAGGTGCTCCCCTTACAGCCTCGCGCTATGTGGACTTTAAACGCCACAATGTGATGCTTACTTTGGGTTGCAAATTCTAAAGAAAAAGGTTTTTCCCCCTAAAAAAATAACAAACCCCATTTTCTTACCGAGACAACCACCCCACCACACGAGTGGTTGTCTCATTATGTAATAAACACTATGAAACGTATACTTTATATTATCCCTGCAGCAATGCTGCTCTTGGCATCATGTGCCTCTTCACAATCAGCCTACACCGTTGGCGGTGAATGGCAAGTAACTAACATGAATGGCAAAAACATTACGCCTTCAAACGAAACACCCTTCATCGGTTTCGACCGCGCCAATGGCAATTTATATGGCTTTACGGGTTGCAATCGTTTAACAGGTACTGCCGACCTCAAAAAGCTTGCTAATGGCAAAGTAGACTTTAAACATGTGGGCATGACGCAAATGCTCTGTCCTGACGACGTTTACGAAAGCGAATTTATGGAAGCACTAAACCAAGCTGTTTCCATGGAAATGAAAGGCAATGAAATGCTGTTAAAAAACAAACAAGGTAAAACCATTCTCACGCTGAAAAAGAAATAAGTATGGCCGCTGCTGACGACAAAAAGATTATATTTTCAATGGTAGGTCTCTCAAAGACCATCAAACAGAACAATAAGCAGGTTCTTAAAAACATCTACCTTAGCTTCTTCTATGGTGCAAAAATCGGCATTATCGGTTTGAATGGTGCGGGTAAGTCTACCTTGATGAAGATTATTGCCGGACTCGACAACGACTACCAAGGCGAAGTTGTGTTTTCACCAGGCTACACCGTGGGCTATCTGCCTCAGGACCCACACCTCGACGACAATAAAACGGTAAAAGAAATTGTGCAAGAAGGTGTGCAAAATGTGGTAGACGCTTTGGCAGAGTACGAAGAGATTAACCAAAAATTTGGTCTCCCCGAATACTATGAAAACGAGGACAAGATGAACCAACTCTTTGCCCGTCAAGGCGAGTTGCAGGACATTCTCGATGCCACCGATGCTTGGAACCTCGACAGCCGTTTAGAGCGTGCCATGGATGCACTGCGCTTGCCGCCAGCCAACCAAAAGGCAGAACACCTCTCAGGCGGTGAACGTCGCCGTGTAGCCCTGTGCCGTTTGTTGTTGCAAAAGCCCGATGTGTTATTGCTCGACGAACCTACCAACCACCTTGATGCCGAAAGCATCGACTGGCTCGAACAGCACTTAAATCAGTACGAAGGCACAGTGATTGCCGTTACACACGACCGTTACTTCCTCGACGATGTAGCAGGTTGGATTCTTGAGCTTGACCGTGGCGAAGGCATCCCCTGGAAGGGCAACTACTCTTCGTGGCTCGAACAAAAGAGCAAGCGCATGGAACAAGAGGAGAAGGTGGCAAGCAAACGCCGCAAAACATTGGAACGCGAGCTCGAATGGGTACGCATGGCTCCCAAGGCACGCCAAGCCAAGGGTAAGGCACGTTTGAACTCATACGACAAGTTGCTCAACGAAGACCAAAAGGAGAAGGAGCAGAAACTCGAAATCTTTATTCCCAATGGTCCACGCTTGGGTAACAAGGTCATCGAGGCACATGGCGTGTCAAAGGCTTTTGGCGACAAAGTGCTCTACAAAGATCTTGAGTTTACACTCCCCCCTGCAGGCATTGTGGGTGTAATTGGTCCCAATGGTGTAGGTAAAACCACCCTGTTCCGCTTAATTATGGGTCTTGACACCCCCGATGCAGGAACCTTCGAGATGGGCGAAACCGTGAAGTTGGCATACGTTGACCAACAGCACAAAGACATCGACCCCGAAAAGTCAGTCTACGAGGTTATTAGCGGAGGCAGCGAACTCATGCGCATGGGTGGCCGCGACATCAATGCTCGCGCCTACCTCAGCCGTTTCAACTTTGCGGGTGCCGATCAAGAAAAAAAGTGTGGTGTTCTCTCAGGTGGTGAGCGCAACCGTTTGCAATTAGCCTTAGCCCTAAAGCAAGAGGGCAATGTGCTTTTGCTCGATGAGCCTACCAACGATATCGACGTTAACACCCTCCGCGCACTCGAGGAGGGTCTCGAAGCATTTGCAGGTTGTGCCGTAGTCATCAGCCACGACCGTTGGTTCCTCGACCGCATCTGTACACACATCCTTGCCTTCGAGGGCGATGGCAACGTCTTCTTCTTTGAAGGTTCTTACACCGACTACGAAGTGAACAAGGCAAAACGCTTAGGACTTGAAGAGCCCAAGCGCATACGCTATCGCAAACTCGATGACTAATTTTTTATGGGTGGTTCTAAAAATCTCTTTTTAGTTTTTTAGAACCACCCATTCTCTATCACATCCGTTAAAAAAAGGAGAAAGCAGAGAAACTTAAAAGAAGTTTTAACACAAAAATCAACAAGCCAACCCCAAAAATGTAGTAAATTTGTCGCGGAATTGTAATGTGGCGCTCACATCTTTCTTTTTTTCGTGCTACTTTCGGAGTTCTTTCCGATTTTTTTTGGCCCATTGAGGAAAAATGTAAGCGACACACCGACCAAAAAAATTTACGCCAATGAATATGAAACTTCTGCGCCGTGCAGCCTTGACCATCGTGTTGGCAAGTGTCGGCGCATCGGCTTATTGCCAAGACCTAATTGCCCGTCAAGCCCCCGTAGACCGTCGCTTACGTGCGGTAGACTCCGTGGCAATTCAGCGTGCCGTAGACCGCGACATCATGAATAGCGAATTGAGCAGTGATGTCTACAACTCATGGGTTACCAACCGTGCACATCCCTACAGCAGTAGCGAGGTGCCCGAAAGCTACCGCATCGACTTGCGTGGCTTTTGCATGCCCACCCCTTCGCGCAACATCACATCGCGTTTTGGTTACCGTCCCACCTTTAAGCGTGTACACAAGGGTCTCGACATCAAGGTGTACACGGGCGACACCATTGTGTCGGCTTTCGATGGCAAAGTGCGCGTAGTGCGCTACGATGCTGGCGGTTATGGCAACTACGTGGTAATTCGTCACAACAATGGTCTTGAAACCATCTATGGTCACCTCTCCAAGCAACTTGTTAAGGGCGACCAAATGGTCAAAGCGGGCGAACCCATTGGTTTAGGTGGCAACACAGGGCGTTCGTTTGGTTCGCACCTCCACTTTGAAACCCGACTTGCTGGCGAAGCCATCAATCCCGAATTGCTCTTTAACTTCCCAGCTCAAGACGTTACGGGCGACTTCTACACCTTCCACAAAAACGACAGTGGTAATGCATCCGTTATCTTAGCTTCGCGCAAAGCCTCGAGCGAGGACAAAATTGCCATGACAGCTACCCACTTCTACAAGGTAGAACGAGGCGAAACCTTTACCAGCATTGCAGAAAAGTTAGGTGTTAATGCCGAAAAATTAGCAAAAACTAACCGCATGAGCACCTCAACACGTTTACGCACAGGGCAAATCCTGCGCTACTAACGCCTGCAGCTCCTTTTTTAAAAACTAAAAATGCTTGACAATAGGTCTGTTTATAAAAGACTATTGCCAAGCATTTTTAGTTCATTAAATACGAACAATACTTATTAAGCAGATTCGATAGAGGCAAATCACCCTTTTGATACCGCTCAGCATCGAGTGGCAATATTCTCTCAACTATCTTTCTATTGCCTTTAAACAGCGCATAAAGATAAGGTATGCCATTCTCCAGACTCACGCGCACATCGGTAAAAAATTGAGTAAGATCTTCAGCATCAAAAACAATAGAATAGCTTGGACGCTTTGCCCCAGGAATATCTTCAATCAAGATGTTTTTGCCCACAAGGTCTTGAATGTCGCGTATAGCAGTGTCTTTTGAGCACTTAGCCAACGCTGCCCAATTTTTAGATGTGATTTTTGCTTCATAGCCATCCAAATATAGATTAAGCATCTGCATCTGTCGCTCAGTCATAGGTACAGATGCAGCCTTCTGCCAAAAGAAGCTCTTATTCAAAATGGTAGTAACAATGGCTTCAGCTTCGTCCAACGCATCAATCAATTTTTTCATATACCACACCAGCCATTCTGTAATGTCACCATTGCCACGTTGCATACGTTCCAGAATGTCATAATAGTGATTTTTATCCTTATTGATTTGAGACGAGATATTGTAAAAACGCAATTTGCTCTTCTCTCCACGTGCCAGCAGCATGTCCGAGAGAATGCGAGCCAATCTGCCATTGCCATCTTCAAAAGGATGAATACTTACAAACCAAAAGTGGGCAATAGCAGAACGCACAACACTGCCAATGGTTTCATCGCCATCAAACCAATCTATAAACTTTTGCATTTCTCTTTCAACAAGATTTGGTGAAGGAGCTACATAATGAATTTTCTCTCTCCCGAACATTCCACTAACAATGTGTTCTTCATTTGTTCGGTATTGTCCAATTTCTATTCTACTACCTTCGCTGAAACCAGCAGGAAAGAAAGCCGATTGCCAAGCGCACAGTTTCTCTTTACTAAGAGGTTGGTCATAGTTCTGCACCGCTTCAAGCATAACCCCCACCACAGAGTCTACGTAGTGAGACGGAGCAGTATATTTCACGTTTTCTATTCCCAGTTTTCTTGCAATTGAAGAGCGCACCTGTTCCTCGTTCAAGCGTACGCCCTCAATTTCTGACGAAAATACCACATCATGCGTCAGGTTCTCAGCCATTGCTTTGACTTTGTTGTCAAAGCCAAGCGAGCTCAATCTGCCGTAAAGCAAACCTTGTTTACGACACACCATTTCCTGAAGGTTTGAAACCTCAGAGGCATCCCAACGGAAATTTGTCCAATTATCTCTTTCGTGTATATACATAAAGGTCTTATTATAGGTGTCCTATGCGACAATGCCCAATGCTAAACGTCGCATATTTTGCAACAAAATTAGCAAAATAATATCGAACCAACAAATAAGCCCCATTTAACGTCGCATATTTTGCGACGTTTTTCAATACAAATCACCGCATCCTTAAGTATTAAGTATTACAAACTATGTATTTTCAAGTAATAAGTAATAGGTAATAAGTAATACAAACTATGTGAGTAACGCTGATAATGCGCCCTGAATTATCGTGCAAACCGAATACAATCAAACTTGCTTGAATTGTTGAGGTGCAGCCGATAATGCGCCCTGAAAGGGCAACAGCGCATAGACCAGGGCAACACCCTGGGCAACCCCGCAAGGGGTTATTTATGGAAATTTTCCCCATCGCGTAGCGCACCCACCCAAGAAAAATTTATGGATAATTTATGGCTCATTGATGATCATTTTTGACCCCAAAAAACACATAGTTTGTATTACTTATTACTTGTCCTCACATAGTTTGTATTACTTAATTCCAGCGGATTCTTTAAAATCTTGCCAATGGTAAAACCACATTGTGCAGCAGCGCAGCGCAATTCCTCCTCAAAATAAAAAGCAATGCTCCCAACAAACGACACCTTCAAATCGGGACGATTATAAGCAGCCACATTGCGACGGAAAAAGCGCGAAAACTCATCCACCAACAAAGCACGCACCTCAGGCACACCATGGTGTGCATGAATAAAAGGAGCAAACGAAGCCAAGAATCTGTTAGCAAAAGGCTGCTTATAAACACGCTGAATAATATCATCGCCCGAAAGCTGAAAACGCTCGTAAAAATCCCTACACACAGCTTCGGGCAACTGCTGCTTCAACACATCCCCCACTAAGCGTTTGCCCAACACAGCACCACTCCCCTCATCGCCCAAAATGTAACCCAAGGGCGACACATTCTGTGTAATTTCATTGCCATCAAAAAGTCCACTGTTACTCCCCGTGCCTAAAATGCAAGCAATGCCCTCCTCATTATGAAACAAAGCACGAGCAGCCCCCACAAGGTCCGATCCCACAACAATTTCGGTAGCATAAGGAATGGCATTGCGCAAAGCCCGCTCCATCACCTCACATTGTTCACCTCGGCAACCAGCCCCATAAAAGTGTATAGCAGCAGGTTGCACATAAAGCGGATTACGCAAAAGTTCCGTGCACAAAATCTTTTCAATGTCAGCTTGCGAAATCATAAACGGGTTAATGCCCTGCGTAGCCATTTGCGCAATCATTTTCCCCCCACACGTTATTATCCAATCAGTCTTAGTACTACCACTGTCGGCAGTCATCACAATTTTATCCATTACAATGTTGTTTATAACACTGCAAAAGTAATATTTTCGAAAGAAATTGCGTAACTTTGCAAACATGAAAAAGCATAGAGCGCCAAACAAAAACATTCTTTTCGCACTCTTTTGTTCTTCACATTGCTTTTTTTAATAAAAAAAGGAGAAACTACAAATGTCACGATTTATACAAGCATTGGCACTCGCTGCCCTCTGCCTCAGCCCTCAAACCAACGCCCTTAAAGTCTTGGCGCAAAGCCCCACCCCCCAACGCACCCTGCGTGTTGACTACGACTTTAGCGGCAACAACAAGCAACAACACATAGCACTCTCGCAACTCTGCTCATTCAGCGGTTGGGCAGGTCGACGCACCCACACCGACAGCGTGCTGCTTCACGGCAATGGCGACATCACCCTGCGCGATGCAGCCACCCACCGCGTGCTCTACAAGCAATCGTTCTCAACCCTGTTTCAAGAATGGCAGTCAACCGAGGAGGCCACACGCCTCACCCGCTCGTTCGAGAACACCTTCCTCTTGCCCATGCCCACCGACTCGGCTGAGGTAACCGTGCAACTCTACAACATGCAGCAACAGCCCACCGTGAGCTTCACCCACAAGGTCGATCCACGCGACATACTCATTCGCAATCTCGACAACACCCCCATTCCGCCCCATCGCTACCTGCACCACAGTGGCAGTGCCGAACAAAAAATCGACGTCGCCATAGTAGCCGAGGGATACACCGCCCAGCAGTCCGACCTTTTTTATGCCGATGCACAAAAAGCCGTCAATGCCATTCTGAGCCACGAGCCCTTCAAGCACTATGCCAACCGCTTCAACTTTGTGGCAGTAGCAGCAGCGTCAACCGACAGCGATGTGAGTGTGCCACTCGAAGGCAAATGGCGCAACACCGCCCTAAGCTCACATTTCTCAACCTTCTATTCCGACCGCTACCTCACCACACTCCACCAACGCGACCTCCACAACCTGTTGGCACGCATCCCCTACGAACACATCATCATTTTAGCCAACACCAACACCTATGGTGGAGGCGGCATCTACAACGCCTACACACTCACCACCGCGCACCACAGCAAGTTCGAGCCTGTGGTGGTACACGAGTTTGGCCACAGCTTTGCAGGATTGGCAGACGAGTATTACTACGACGACCAATACGAAAACTACTACAGTCCCGACACCGAGCCATGGGAACAAAACATCACAACGCTGCGTAACTTTTCAGCAAAGTGGCAAGACCTCCTGCCCGCAAAAGTTGCCAAAAACATTCCCACAGTTCCCAACCCCAAACGGATGAACCAAATTGGGGTGTACGAAGGAGGCGGCTACATGTCGAAGGGCGTGTATCGCGCTTTTCAAGACTGCCGCATGAAAACCAACGAGTGCAAAGCTTTTTGCCCCGTGTGCCAACGTGCATTGAGCCGTCTCATTGAGTTCTACACCGAATAAGGGTGGTTCTAAAAATTAAGTCAGCCCCCTCAAAAAACATCTATTTTGCAACATGGCAAAAAAACAATCTACCCCCAAGCCCAAGGCGCCCAAGCGCAACCCAGGCGCAACCCCAGCCCCACTCAGCCTTTTGCAACGCTATAAAAATGGCGAACTGAAAGCCTACTTCCAGTCGTTTATGAGAGCCGACAATGTGCGTTTCATTGTCGGCGTATGCACCGTAGGCATCAGTTTGTTCCTACTCATTAGTTTTGTGTCGAACATCTTTACCGGACGCATCGACCAAACCAGTGTGCAAAACGGCAGCCTCACCCACGCCGCCAACTATGGAGGCAAGTTAGGCGCAATCGTGTCCAACTACTTTATGGACACCTGTTTCGGTCTCTGCTCCATTCTCATCCCCATTTTCCTGCTCATGGCAGGTGTAAAACTCATGGGCGCCTATCGTGTGCGCCTGTGGAAATGGTTCCTCAACTTCTCCATCGTCATGATATGGGGCTCCGTGTTCTTGGCACTCGTCACCCACGTACTTCCCGAAAAAGTCATCAACTTTTTCAGTTTCCGTTTAGGAGGCGGACATGGCGACTTCATCCGCGACTACCTCATCACCAACCTTGGCTCCTTAGGCGCATGGATTGTGGTGTTGGCAACCGCCGTGTTCTACATGATGTACCTTACAAGCGAAACCATCAATGTGGTGCGCAAAATCATGAATCCGCAGGACTTCATTAAGGAGAAACTGCCCAAACGCCACCACAACGACGCAGACCCCGATGCAGATGACGTAGCCGATGACGTAACCGACAACACAGCCGATGCCGACGATGAGAATGCCGACGATGAGAATGCCGAACTCCCCTACCCCGCTGCAGCCGAACCCGAGGCAGAACAGCCCCAAACCCTCTCGCTCGACCTCTCGCCCCAAACCGCTGCAACACCCACCGAAACCACCACAGGCGAAATGGCAGTAACAACAGCACAAGCCCCCGAAGTCGCCCAGCCCCTTGCATCAGCCAACAACACCCAACTCTCCATTGCCGCCCCCATCATCGACGACAAGGCACAGGGCAAAACGGTTGAAGAGGTGCTCACCATGGAGCCATACGACCCTCGCAAGGATTTAGAGTACTACAAGTTTCCCACCATCAACCTGCTCAAGCACTACGAGGACAACGCCCCCTCAGTCGACATGAGCGAGCAAAATGCCAACAAAGACCGCATCATCAACGTGCTGCGCAACTTTGGCGTGGAAATATCAAGCATCAAGGCAACCATTGGTCCCACCATCACGCTCTACGAGTTAACCCCAGCTCCAGGTGTGCGCATCAACAAAATTCGCAATCTCGAAGACGACATTGCACTCTCGTTAGCAGCACTCGGCATTCGCATCATAGCCCCCATCCCCGGCAAGGGAACCATTGGTATTGAGGTGCCCAACAAAAATCCCCACATCGTGTCGATGGAGAGCATCATCAACACCCGCAAGTTCCAAGAGTCCACCTTCGAGTTGCCCGTAGCTTTAGGCAAAACCATCACCAACGAGGTGTTTATGGTAGACCTGGCAAAAATGCCCCACCTGTTAGTAGCAGGTGCCACAGGTCAAGGTAAGTCGGTTGGTTTAAATGCCATCATCACATCGCTGCTCTACAAAAAACACCCCGCCGAGCTCAAGTTTGTGATGGTCGATCCCAAGAAGGTGGAATTCTCCATCTACTCAACCATCGAGAAACACTTCCTTGCCAAAATCCCCGACGACAGCGAGGACGCCATCATCACCGATGTCACCAAGGTGGTGCAAACCCTCAAGAGTCTTTGCCAACTCATGGATCACCGCTACGACTTGCTAAAAATGGCAGGCGCCCGAAACATCAAGGAGTATAACGCCAAATTCAAGTCGCGCCAACTTCTGCCCAAGTATGGTCATGAGTTTATGCCCTACATTGTAGTGATTATCGACGAGTTTGGCGACCTGATTATGACAGCTGGCAAGGAGGTAGAACTCCCCATTGCCCGCATAGCCCAGTTAGCGCGTGCCGTAGGCATTCACATGGTCATAGCCACCCAGCGCCCCACCACCAACATCATTACGGGAACCATCAAGGCAAACTTCCCTGCCCGCATGGCATTCCGCGTAATGTCGCAAATCGACAGCCGCACCATTCTCGACCAAAGCGGTGCCAACCAGTTAGTGGGTAAGGGCGACATGCTCTTCTTAGCAGGCAACACCCCCGTGCGTGTGCAATGCGCCTTTGTTGATACGCCCGAGGTTGAAAAAATCAACGACTTCATCTCTGAGCAGCAAGGTTACATGGCAGCCTTCGAGTTGCCCGAGCCCGAGATGGACGAAGACGGAGGCAGTGGCAAGGGCGGTGACCTTTCAGGCGAAACGCTCGACCCCATGTTCGAGGAGGCAGCCCGCTTAATTGTGGTACACCAACAAGGTTCCACATCGCTCATTCAGCGCAAGTTCTCCATTGGCTACAACCGTGCAGGTCGTCTCATGGACCAACTCGAGCGTGCTGGCATCGTAGGCCCCACCCGTGGTTCAAAGCCTCGCGAAGTGCTCTGCGCCGACCAAGTGCAACTCGATGCCCTCATTGCAGCATTACACAAATAAGATTTAAGTATTAAGTAAAAATTTAAGTATTAAGTATTACATTCTATGTATTTTCAAGTAATAGGTAATAAGTAATAAGTAATACAAACTATGTAAGAACAAGTAATAGGTAATAAGTAATACATTCTTATTATAGACTATTGAGGTTTTCATGCGCTAGCCAAACCCCCGAAAGGGGGTTATTTATGGAAATTTTTCCCCATCGCGTAGCGCACCCACAAAAAAAAATTTTTTGATAATTTATGGCTCATTGATGGACATTTTTGACCCAAAAAATTCATGGCCATTTTTGACCCAAAAAAAATTATGAACATTTTTGGCTCATTGATGGACATTTTTGACCAGAAAAAAAAATCGCATTTTTGACCCCAAACCCAAACGAGCAAGCACACTCCCATGTACTTGCTCGTTTTTTTTCAAAAATAGTTATTTTTTTCGCGAAGCCAAATCCTCTAAAATCTGCCAACACTGAAACAAACCGCGTGGAACATGGAAGCAGCCCTTCCATTTACCACCCTTCAGCGAAAGCAACACCTCACCTTGGCGGTTCAAATAGCCAAACCACTCAGCATACTCCTTGTCAGTGAAATGCGTCCAAACATAATTGTGTACACGTTCAAACCACTCCAAGCACTGCGCGTTCCCCGTGAGTTGGTAACCCTTCAGCATCGTAATGAGCGTTTCGATGTGAACCCACCAAAGCTTCTGGTCCCATTCAAGCTGTTGGCACGGGCGACCCAAGCGATCCATAAAATAAAAAATGCCGCCATGCTCCTTGTCCCAACCATATTCAGCCTCGTTAAGCGCAATCGTCACAGCCTTTTCAATCAAGTCCTGACGTCCCAATCGCTTGCCCAAATCCATCACAAACCACATCGCCTCAATGGCATGACCAGGGTTCAGCAACCGCCCGTCAAAACAGTCCACCAATTCGCCATCCGTGCTCAAATGCTCCACAATCAAGCCCAATTCAGGACGGTAAAACACATCCATCACCTCGTGAATGCAAGTGTCAATCGTCTGCTGCATAAAGTCAGCATCCAGCAAAGGCTCAATTTCGAGAGCCACGTTACACAAAATCATGGGCAGCGCAAAACTCTTAAGCGCACGAGCCCCAGGCGCCGCCTTGTTCCATTTACCCTTAGGGTTGTCAACCTTCGAGAGCACAATGTCGAACGTGCGCTTTGCAATGTCAGCATACTCCTTGTTGCCCGTAGCAATGCTAAGCTGCCCAAAAGCAATCACCGCAAAGGTGTAAGAAAAAATGTTGTAAGGCTCAACCAAGGGATTTCCCTCGCGGTCGAGTGCAAAATACCAATTCAAGTTACCATCGTGCCCATGCTTCTTTAAGAATTCAGCACCCTGAATGGCACAGTCCAACCACTCTTGGCGTTTCTCCACCTTGTTATATAAGGTAGCAAACATCCACACCTCGCGTCCCTGTAGCCACACAAACTTATCAGTGTCATACACCTCTCCATCGCGTTCCAAGCAAGTAAAGTAGCCACCATGTTCCAAGTCCTGCGACTTTTCAAGCCAAAAGGGAACCACCTTATCCAGCAACTCACTCTTATACTGAGCAGCTAATTGTTTAAAGTCCATATATGTATATTTATTTCGTATTAAAAAAAATCAATCAATCATTTACGCTGAATCGTTTTCCAGCAAAGTCCCTTCAGGTTCTTCTCCTCCTTCAAGCAGAACGAGCAAAGCCAAGCCACTGCCACCGAGCTAAACATGCCAATAAAGCCATAGAGCAAGAAACTCGTGTCAGTAAGGTAGCGCGTAAGGAACACCACACACACGCCACACACAAAGCCCACAAGCGCAGCCCGTCCGCCAATGCGCGGAAAGAAAATGCCCATCAAGAACAAACCACCCAAGCCACTCGATAGCAAGCCCAAAATCTCCTGGAAAAAGTCGAGCAGCGAAAGAATCTCCCACGTAGCCATAAGCAGCGCAATGCCCATGCCCAACACACCTGCCACAATGCAAGTGCGACGTGCCACGCGCAACGTTTGCTGGTTCGTAGCATGCGGACGGAACCGTTTGTAAAAGTCCACACTGAAGGCAGTAGCCACCGAGTTAATGTTCGATGAAATCGTACTCATCGTAGCCGCAAATATAGCCGCAATGAGCAAGCCCGCCAACCCCTGTGGCAACTGACTCATCATGAAGAAGGGAAAAATTGTGTCGCCCTTCGCCATCGTAAAGTCCAGTTCGGCAGGATGCGTCTTAAAGAAAGTAAACAACCCCGCGCCAATAGCAAAAAAGGCAATGCTCACAAACACACTCATCAAGCCATTCAGCAAAATGCTGTGTCGCGCCCCCGCCTCATCCTTCGTGGTGAGATAACGCTGAATCACCGTTTGGTCGCTGGTGTAAGAGATGAGGTTATTGGCAATACCACCCAAAATAATCACCCAGAAGGTAGCCGATCGGTAGTCGAAGCTCCAGTCAAAAAGTCGGAATTTGTTATACTCCGTGCCAATTTGCCAAAAGCCCTGCACGCCCCCTTCGGTCCCCCAAATAAGGTAACCCACAGCAAAGAGCGCACCGCCCACCAAAATAAAGCCCTGCACCACATCGCCCCACACCACAGCTTCAACGCCACCCATGGTGCAATACACAATCGTAACCAGCGCCATCAGCACAATGCAAATGTAAAGGTCGATGCCCGTAACCGCAGTCAGTGCCAACGAAGGCAAATAAAGCACCAACGCCATGCGAGCCACCATAAACACAATGAACAGACCCGAAGCCATTAAGCGCGTAGTCGCATTAAAGCGTCGTTCCAAATACTCATAAGCACTCGTCACGTTCAGCCTACGGAAAAACGGCAAGTAATACTTAATAACCGGAAACGACACCAGCAAAATCGTCACCAACATGGGGTAGTAAGTCCAGTCCGTAGCATAAGCCTTAGCCGGATAAGCCATGTAGGTTATGGCACTCAGCATGGTAGCATAAATGCTAATGCCAGCCGCCCACCATGGGATGCGTCCACCCCCTTTAAAAAAGTCGTCCGCATCGCCCTCGCGCCGCATAAAGTAATAGCCCAAAAGCACCATGCCCACAAGGTAGGCAATGAGCACCGTCCAATTTATCCACCCAAAGGTAGGTCGCATGTCCATCTTCACCGCCGTAACCGCAGCCGATCGGATGCCCGGTTTCGTTTCACCATTCACCACAATCCACTCACGTCCGCACCGAATGAACCCAGCCCCAGCACGCGCCATGAGGGGCGACTGGCTCTCCGTCACCCAAGTGTCAGTAATGGTGTGATAAATAACCAGCTCGTTGTTAAATCGATACCACCCCTCAGCGTGGTTAAGGTAAGCAGCCTGCTCTTGGTTCAGGCGGTTTAGCTGTTGTTGCAATGCCAACGTTGGTGTGCGCTGCAAGCACTTTTCGGTCTGCTCAATCAGCAAGGGCCTATTCACCGCCTGCTCAAACACCTGCTTATTCACACCGCCCACAAACACAATGTGAGCACAGCCCGAACTAATGCCTATGGCACCAGCCAGCGTCATTGGCTCCGTTTGTCCGTGCGGCACAATATCCGCCATTTTGCTCCATTGGCGTGTAGCAGCATTAAAGCACCACCCATCGGTGTGCGCCCATGCCCGCTCCGTTTTTGTGGCAGGAGCAAATCCGCCCACCAAGTAGAAGCACGGAGCCGTAGCATTGTTTTGCACAGCCGATGCAGGTTGCACACGCGCACGCCCAGGAAAATCGGGCAAGCGCTCCCAAGTCTTTCCACCTGGATATTGCAAGCGGAAGGCAGCATTCACCGCCACCCCATTATGTTGTCCGCCAGCCACATAAATGTAGCCACCCCCATAAGCCCCCGTCATGTTGTCGAGCGAAAGGGGCAGTGCAGGCAAAGGCGTAATTTGCAACTTATGGTGTGCATCCGTGTGCAGCAAATAAGTCTCCGCACAACTATTCACCCCATCAGTCGTACCTCCCACACACACCATGCCATTCGGCACCGTAACACTCACCCCATAAGCCATGGGCTGCGGCAACTCACCAATTTTGCGCCACTGTGCCTGGGGGTTATGGTCGGGGTGAGGCAGTTCGTAAATGTCAGCATAAAAGCGCTTTGCACCCCCTTTTGCAGCAGGCACATTCGGAAAGTTACATCCACCCGCCACAATCAGGTTTTGGTGAATGCTCCCCGCAAACGGAGCCGACACTCCTTGCTCCCCATTCACCTTCAGAGGCGCAAGCGTGCGATAGCTCACCGTGTTAAACGCATTGTCGTTTCCATGTTTCGCAGGCGGTGGATCCTGCGCACAAAGCATCCAAGCAACACACCACAACAGCAGTGTGCTGAGCATATTTTTAAAAGAAATGTTCATGAGAAATAAGATTTAAGTAAAAATTTAAGTATTAAGTAAAAATTTAAGTATTAAGTATTACATTCTATGTGTATACAAGTAATAGGTAATAAGTAATAAGTAATACATTCTATTGAGGTTTTCATGTGAGGTTTTCATGCGCCAGCCCAACCCCGCAAGGGGTTATTTATGGTAATTTTCCGCATCGCGTAGCGCACCCATCAAAAAAATTCATGAAAATTTATGGCTCATTGATGAACATTTTTGACCAAAAAAACACATAGCTTGTATTACTTATTACCCCCAGGGTGTTGCCCTGGGCTATGCGCTGTTGCCCTTTCAGGGCGTGCATTATCAGTATTACTTATCACTTTTGTTGCACGCCCCCATAAGGATGTAATACTTAATACTTAACACTTAATACTTAAATCTTTATTTATTGCAACGATTAAAAAAGTCAATCTCCTCCAACTCCTTGCGCAGCTGTTGCTCCTCCTCATCCGTCACATTTTGGAAGGGAGTGCGGTTAGGTCCGAGGTCAAGCCCTATGAGTTTCATAATACGTTTACCACCCACAATATTTCCGCGGAAGTGGCAAATCACGTCAATCACATCCTGCGCAAAGTTTTGCAACTCGCGAGCCTTCTCCAAGTCGCCAGCCTGCCAAGCCTCCATAATGCCCGTGAGCACGCGTCCGTTATAGTTCGTCGTACCCCCGATGCCACCTTGTGCACCGCCCATAGCCAAACAAGGCAAAATGGTTTCATCCTGCCCATGCAACATGTCGAACTTGCCCTCCTTGTAACGGCGGCAGCGGTTATATTCGTAAAGACTCTCAAACGTGTACTTAATACCCGCAAAGTTAGGGATGCGACCATCCACAGCCTTTAAAAAATCGAGCATCGAAAGGTAAGCCCCGTTAAAAGCCGGGATGTGATAGAAGTAGAAGGGAAGTTCGGGCGCACCGCAAGCAATTTCCTCGCAATACTTCACAAGTTCCTCAATGCGTCCCACCTTAGGGAATGGAGGAGCCATTGCGCCAATGCCCCAAGCCCCAATTTTTTGAGCATGTTCAGCCAATCGGCGACTGCTCTTCACGCAAGTACTACCCACATGCACAATCACCTTAAAGTCCTTAGGCACGGCATTCATCCAAGCCTCAGCCAGCTGCATACGTTCTTCCTCGGTGAGCATATACCCCTCGCCCGACGATCCGTTAATAAACACCCCCTTCAGCCCATTGCGTGCCAACAGTGCCGCATACGCGGGAATAGGTTCAAAGTTCACTTCGCCATTTGCATAAAACGGTGTAAAAGGCGCATCAATAAGTCCCTTAATTTTTTCCATAATATTGGTAACTGTTATTTTACATTTATTTTTTCCAGATGGATGAAGAGAAAAACTATCCCCTCATTTAGGGCGTAAAGATATGATTTTTTTTTAAGTAATAAGTAATACATTCTATGTATTTTCAAGTAATAAGTAATAAGTAATAAGTAATACAAACTATGTATTTTCAAGTAATAAGTAATACATTCTAAGTAAGTCGTAAGAATTAGTTTATACTAAGCTGCATGTTGTATAAAATTAAT
>ERZ1023617.129-NODE-129-length-35540-cov-66.423616_pt1 | contig 35540 bp, 28 predicted proteins | sample MGYA00380328_ERZ1023617 | MGnify/ENA primary metagenome ERZ1023617 (study PRJEB33179, sample SAMN07448977) | human gut metagenome | biome: Human-gut; feature: Human associated habitat; material: Faeces | host: Homo sapiens | place: India: Bhopal | collected...
TAAAAAAGAATTAAGGCTGAGTCATCGCATGATGGCTCAGCCTATTTTTATGGAAAGGCTGACTGTCTTTCAACCTAAGAAATCTTTAAGCCATAACACCATTATCATAGAGATATTCCGGAGCAATATCAGCTCCATTATACCAGAAGATAGTTTGGTCTAGTCCGAATTGAACGAACTTTTTCTTGTCCTTCAATTCTGCAAATGCCGGATATTTCAAAAGAGGCTGCAAATCAACCTTCTTCGTCACTCCGTCATTAAATGTACAAAGAAGAGTATAATCTCCTAAATAATCTACATCTTTAACTGTTAGTATCATAATCTTCAATTTTTAACGTTGTACTTTCTTGATTGTTTCACCTCGCTGAGCCTTATCCCATAATTCCATGATTTCCTCGACATGTTCATCAAGAAAGTCATTTATCAAATGAATGGTTTTAGACTTAGCTCTTCCTTCCACAATTCTATCCTTAATTGTAATTGTGAATTCACCTTCACCACTTCTCACATGCACATGTGGGGGATTATGGTCAAAAGCATAAATATAAATCAATATACCTTGTATAACATATACTGCACCCATATATTTCCCTTTTAAAATCGTAAATACGCTTGCAAAGTTACGCTTTTATTTGGAAAGCGCAAAGAAAAATGAGATTATTATTAGTTACATCAATAATGCAAACATTATGCTATCTTAAAATATTTAGACTGTCCAAAGAATATTCTGCCCAAATTATCCTTGATGGAAATAACCAATCCCATAAAAGGATTGTACTCTACATCAATAACCTGGCCCTCAATCCAATCATCGGTCAAACCTGTTAAAGAAGGATTTGCCTTCATCATATCTCCTAATTTTGGTTCCATAACTATCCTATTTATTTTGTGCAAAAATACACAGAAGTTTTCAAAATACCAAATATTTCCAGGCAAATCTACAAAAAAGATGATATTTCCTTTGATTTTCAGCGGATTATTCGTATTTTTGCACCGTTACAAATATAAATTCTTTATATGCCAGAATCTCCCTCTCCCATCTTCCCCGCAACTCCAAGCAAAGTGCTTTGGCTAGGAACAAATACATTATCAGCATCGCTGACAATGTAGTATTTGGAGCTTTAGACCCAACCAGTTCACTCACTAACCTGGTGGAGGAACAGAAACTACTTGGAATAGAAATACACGCAAGCGTATGATACCAAAGGATAATGCGTAAGATACAATCGCAGAATACGGAAGAAGTTGTCGGAAAAGACAGATGAAGTTGTCGGAAAAGATAGTATAGGTTATCGGAGAAGTTAACTCCGTAGGCCGCACAACAGCTGTTGTGCGCTTGCATAACAGCTGATATGCGCTCGCACAACACCTGTTGTGCATGCGTAGAACAGCTGATGGGCGCCTACAGCAAACCAACATTACTCGCTGATGTTTTTATCAATCATTTTGCCACAAAAAACACAGTCCTATTTGTTATCTTACCGGAACAACCCTATCTCAAAGAAACAAAAAAAGGATGCCACACTAGGTGACATCCCCCTATGAGAATCAAATACTTATTTGAAGCTTAAACTTTACTTGCTCTCTTCCTCAGCCTTCTTGGTCTCAGGTGCATTAGGACCATAGTAGCCATAGTAAGCCTGGTAACGGGTGTAACCCCAGTTAGCCTGAGCCTTCTCTGGATCGAGCTGCTTAGCCTTGTCGAGAACCTTGATAGCCTCCTGGTAAACAACCTTGCGGCCGTTAGGATCCTGCAAGTTACCAGCCTTGCTGTTGTAGCAAGCACCCAGATAAGTAAGAACAACTACGTTATCCTCCTTTGCAGCAAGAGCCTGCTTCAAACACTTGATAGCGTTGTCTGCATCGTTCTTCTGGATATACATCATACCCTTGTTGGCAAGAGCTACAAAGTTGTTAGGGTTCTTTGCGATAGCATTGTCCAAAAGTTCAGCCTGCTCCTTGTCCATCTTCAATGAAGAGTACATAGAGTTCAAACCATCGAGAACAACCTCATTGGTCTCGTCCTTTGCAAAGATATCCTTGAGCTTGTTAACATAGGCAAGAGAATCCTCGTGAGTCTTCAAGCCGTCCTTCATCACATAGAGCTTGAGGTTGAGGGCATCCTTAGCCTCCTTCTCACTCTTCATGGCGATGTCGCAATACTTCTCGCAACGGGCAGCATCCTTAGCCTGGTATGCATAACGGGCTGCAAAGAGAGCAACCTGACCGATATACTCCTTCTCACCATCCTTCTGCTTCTGGTCTACAGAAGCGAAGAGAGGCTCATTGTCTGTATCGAGGAAAGCACCCCAATACTTCAATACCTCATCAGCCTTATTGTTCTGGGCTGCAGTCTGACCCGCATTAACGAGCTGAACACGAGCACCCCATACACGGCTAGCGTTGTTGTTAAACTTAGGAGCAACCTTACCCTTAGCGTTAGGAAGCTGGTCGTACTTGTAGCACTCAATAGCATTGATCAATGCATTGTAAGCGCCCTCAGACATAGCAGCCTCGTCAACCGGGTCGTTCTTCTTCATAATCTGATTGGTCTGCTGGATGCTCTGCTGGTCGTTGAACTGCTTCATAGCAAGATCAACGAGCTTGTTGTAAGCCTTGGCCTTCTCTGCATCGTTTGCCATCTGACCTAAATTCTGCTTAACCAAAGCCTCAGCCTCGGCATAAGTCTTAGCCTTCATGACTGCCTTGAGAGCGTCACTGTCGCCTGCGAATGCTGATGTGGCACCTAGTACCATCATTGCAGCTACTAAAAACTTTTTCATTTTTCTTAATGAGTTTAAAAGTTGTTGTTATTTATTTTTTACGCGTCTTTTCTTTTATTCGAAATTTACGTTGCCCGAATCGGTATCCTCAGCTTCAGATGCTTCGTCAGCGAGATGAGCCTCAGCCTCAGCAGCCTCTTCAGCAGTCTTGGCACCAACGGTATCATTCTCTATCTCCTCGCTCTTCTTAGCCCAGGCAGAACGGCTCTCCTCTTCTACAGAAGCCTCGAGGTCAGAACTCATCACCTTGCATACGCTGGCAATGACATCATTCTTCTTGGCAAGGTTGATGAGGCGGACACCCTGAGTAGCACGGCCCATGACACGGCAATCGGCTACGGCAAGACGAATCACGATACCACTCTGGTTGATAATCATGAGGTCGTTATCATCGGTTACGTTCTTGATAGCTACCAGTCGACCGGTCTTATCGGTAATACTCAGTGTTTTCACACCCTTACCGCCTCGCTTGGTAACGCGGTAATCGAGTACGTCAGAACGCTTACCATAACCCTGCTCGCTCACTACCATCACGGTTTCCTTCTCAGGATCGTTGACAACAATCATACCTACTACGGCATCATCACCCTCATCGAGACGCATACCACGAACACCGGTAGACGTACGGCCCATTGTACGGATCTCGTTCTCGTCGAAACGGACAGCACGACCATTGCGGTTGGCAATAATCAGTTCGTTATGACCGTTTGTCAGACGAACATCTACCACCTCATCGCCCTCTACGATGTTGATAGCAATCACACCATTGGCACGTGGACGGGAATATGCCTCCAGACAGGTCTTCTTCACCGTACCATTCTTGGTAGCGAAGACTACATAATGGTTGTTGATGAACTCTGCATCATTCAATCCCTTCAAGCGGAGGAATGCATTCACCTGGTCATCACTCTCGATGTTGAGGAGGTTCTGGATGGCACGGCCCTTGGAGTTGCGGTCGCCCTCAGGAATCTCGTAACACTTCAACCAGTAGCAGCGGCCCTTCTTGGTGAAGAACAGCATGGTCTGGTGCATGGTAGCAGGATAGATATACTCGGTGAAGTCCTTATCACGGGTACGGGCACCCTTAGAACCTACTCCACCACGAGCCTGCTCACGGAACTCTGACAATGGGGTGCGCTTGATATATCCGAGATGACTCACGGTGATAACCACTGGGTCGTTTGGATAGAAGTCTTCTGGATTGAACTCATGGTCATCTGGCTTAATCATGGTACGACGTGCGTCACCATACTTTTCCTTCACCTCGTTGAGTTCATCCTTCATTACCTTCTTGCAGAGCTCAGGATCGTTCAGAATCTGGTTCAAGTAGTCGATAGTCTTCATCAACTCGTTGAATTCATTGTGCAACTGCTCCAGACGCAAGCCTGTCAACTGGCTGAGGCGCATATCCACGATGGCCTTACTCTGAAGTTCATCGAGTTCGAAGCGCTTCTCCAAGTTGCGCTGGGCATCAGAAGGAGTCTTGCTGGCTCTGATAATATGTACCACCTCATCAATGTTGTCGCAGGCAATGATCAAGCCCTCGAGAATATGAGCACGCTCCTGAGCCTTCTTCAGTTCGAACTGGGTGCGGCGAATCGTAACATCATGACGATGCTCTACGAAATACTTCACACACTCCTTCAAGCTCAAAAGACGTGGACGGCCATTAACAAGAGCGATGCAATTCACAGAGAATGAACTCTGAAGAGCTGTCAGCTTAAAGAGTTTGTTCAAAAGAACATTAGCATTGGCATCACGCTTCACATCAACAACGATACGCATACCCTGACGGCCAGACTCATCGTTTACGTTAGCGATGCCATCTACTCTGCCTTCCTTGGCAAGGTCAGCAATAGCCATCACGAGCTGCTCCTTGTTAACACCATAAGGAATCTCGGTGATAACAATCTTGTCATGGTTTTCACTACTTTCAATCTCGGCAGTGGCACGAACCACGATTCTGCCTCGACCCGTTTCGTATGCATCCTTCACACCCTGTATACCATAGATGGTAGCACCGGTTGGGAAGTCAGGAGCAGGGATATACTGCATCAATCCATCGGTGTCGATGTCAGGATTATCGATATATGCACAGCAACCGTCAATTACCTCACCCAGGTTGTGGGTAGGTATATTGGTAGCCATACCTACGGCAATACCGTTACCACCATTTACCAGAAGATTAGGAATCTTGGTAGGCATCACGGTAGGTTCCTGCAGGGTATCATCGAAGTTGTTGGTCATATCAACCGTTTCCTTGTCAAGGTCGTCCATGATATGCTCACCCATCTTGGAGAGGCGGCACTCTGTATAACGCATGGCAGCAGGAGAGTCACCGTCAACAGAACCGAAGTTACCCTGTCCGTCAATCAAGGTATAACGCATATTCCACTCCTGTCCCATACGCACCAGAGCGCCGTAAACAGAAAAGTCGCCGTGAGGGTGATACTTACCGAGCACCTCACCAACAACACGCGCACATTTCTTATAAGGTTTGTCACTGGTGTTTCCAATGCCGAGCATACCGTAAAGAATACGGCGGTGCACAGGCTTGAAACCATCGCGTACATCAGGGAGGGCACGAGCCACGATAACTGACATCGAATAATCGATGTAGCTCGACTTCATCTCCTCCTCAATGTTGATCTTCATGATTCTATCATGATCCATTGTCTGATTTTCGTCCATTTCTTATATTAATGTATTATTGTTTATTCGTTACTTTCAAAACGCCTGTTTTCCATCCGGAAATCGCGTTTAAGGGCATTTCCTTGCGTTCTAAGCCGTTTTACCCTTTTGAAATTCCCGACAAAGATACAAAAAAAAATGATACTAAAACGCTTTAGAGGCGAAAAATCGCATTATTTTAGCATTATTTGTATTTTAACAATGCAAAAAAGTTGGCATATCATTTGCTATTATTGAAAATAATGTGTACTTTTGCACTGAGATATTTAAAAATATAAGCAAATATGATAAATCCGTTTTCACATATACAGGACATACTGAACAGAAGTAGCAAAGAAGCAGCACGCACCTTGGGAAGAGAAATCAGCGTGGAGCATCTGATGCTGAGTCTGATCAGCCAGAACGACAGCGATGTCAACAAGCTCCTGAAGGGCGCAGACATCAGTCCGATGGCTTTCAGCGGAGTCCTTAACAGCAAACTGGAAAAGCGTGTGGAAGAAACTCCTGCCGATAACGTGAAGGAGAACAGCCACATCCCATTCAGCCAGATAACAGACAGCATTATCAGAGACTCTATCCGCGAGGCAAACAACTACGAGCACTCCAAGATTGTAGAGCCAAGACATCTGCTGCTTGCCATCTTGAGAAATGACAAGAACCCTGTAGCCAACTGGCTGAGCCAACTGGGCTTAAGCTACGACCGTGCCATCGAAATGCTCTATCCTACTGAAAAGGATGATGAGCAGAAGACAGAAGAGCCGAAGGATTTCAAAATGGCACCACAAACACCAGATTCAGAAATCCCTGATGCTGACAGGCAGGAGGAAGCAGAGAATCTGGAGATGGCTGGTGGAATAGAAGCAGAAGATGACTACAACGAGCAGAACGACATGATGGAAACTGACGAAGAGCCATTCGATATGGAAAAGGACCAGAACCCGATGAGACTGTCTACCCGTTCAAATGGAACTCCGCGCAAAAAGAGCAGCACCCCTACCATCGACAAATTCAGTTTCGACCTGACCAAGGCTGCAGCCGAAGGAAAGCTGGACCCTGTCGTGGGCAGAGAGAAGGAGATTCAGCGCGTGCTTGAGATTCTGGGTCGCAGAAAGAAGAACAATCCAGTATTAATAGGTGAACCGGGCGTAGGAAAGAGTGCCATCGTAGAAGGACTGGCACAGCTCATCAACAACCAGGAAACATCACCTATGTTCTTCAACAAGCGTCTGGTTAGTCTCGACCTCACTGCCATCGTTGCAGGAACCAAATTCCGCGGACAGTTTGAAGAGCGCATCAAGAATGTCATCAAGGAACTGGAGGACCATCCGGAGATTATCATCTTCATAGATGAGATTCACACCATGATAGGCGCCGGTTCCGGCGAAGGAAGCATGGATGCCGCCAACATTCTGAAACCAGCCCTGGCAAGAGGTATCATCCAGTGTATCGGTGCCACCACGCTCGATGAGTATCGCAAGAGCATTGAGAAGGACGGAGCCTTGGAGCGCCGTTTCCAGAAGGTTATCGTTGAACCGACTACACGCGAAGAGACCCTGCTGATACTGCACAACATCAAGGAACATTACGAGAAGCATCACTGTGTGAGATATACAGACGAGGCTCTCGAGACATGTGTCAAACTGACAGAGCGCTATATCACCGACCGCCACTTCCCAGACAAGGCTATCGACGTGATAGATGAAGTCGGCTCGCGCGTACATATTAATAATGCCAGTGTTCCTGCTCCATATATCAAGCTGGAAAAAGAACTGAAAAAGATAATCAGCAAGAAGCAGCAGGCTGTAGCCAACCAGAACTTCGAGATGGCAGCCTCATGCAGAGATGCCCAGACCAAGATCGAGAAAGAGATTGAGGACATGAAGGCGCAATGGCAGCAGGGAGAGATTGGCGAATATGTTGAGGTGACAGCCGAAGACATTGCCAATGTTATCAGCATGATGACCGGCGTACCGGCCCAACGCATGGCAGAGGGTGAAAGCAAACGTCTGAAAGATCTGGAACACAACCTGAAGCACAAGGTGATTGCTCAGGATAATGCCATCAACAAGATGGTAAAGACCATTCTGAGGAACCGTGTAGGCTTGCGCGACCCTAACCATCCTATTGGCGTATTCATGTTCCTGGGTCCTACAGGTGTAGGTAAGACCTATCTTGCCCAGAAACTTGCCGAGGAAATGTTTGGGTCGAAAGATTCACTCATCAGAATAGACATGAGCGAATTCTCCGAGAGTTTCAACGCCTCACGTCTGGTAGGTGCACCTCCAGGATACGTAGGCTATAACGAAGGTGGACAGCTGACCGAAAAGGTACGCCGCAAACCATACAGCATCGTATTGCTCGACGAAATAGAGAAAGCCAACAGCAAGGTATTCAACCTGCTCTTACAGGTACTCGACGAAGGCAGACTTACCGATGGCAACGGCCGACTCATCGACTTCCGCAACACCATCATCATCATGACCTCTAATGCAGGAACCCGCCAGCTGAAAGATTTCGGCAGAGGCGTCGGCTTTACTTCTGCAGGTATAAAAGGCGGATTGGCGATGGATGAGAAAGACAAGGAGTATGCCCGCAGCATCGTCCAGAAGAGTCTGAGTAAGCAGTTTGCTCCAGAGTTTCTGAACCGCCTCGACGACATCATCACCTTCGACCAGCTGGATCTCAATGCCATCAAGCGCATCATCGACCTCGACCTGGAAGGACTGGTCAAGAGAATAGAAGATTTGGGATTCCATTTCCAGATTACCGAAAAGGCAAAGGAGATGGTAGCTAAGAAGGGATACGATGTACAGTTTGGTGCCCGCCCACTCCGCCGCGCCATCCAGACCTACATCGAAGATTCCGTTTGCGAGATGTTACTCGATGGCACAATGAAGCCAGGCGACACCATCTCGGTAGGCAAAAATTCGAAAAAAGAAGAATTGACATTCAAGAAACTATAATCTGAAGAGGGACTATCCACTGGCGATAGTCCCTCTTTTATTATGAACCCGGTATAGCAACCAACTAACTTTAGTTAATAAGAGTTAACCACAAGAAAAGTTTAGGCAATAATTTCTTATTTCAAAAAATATTCATTACCTTTGCATCTGCTTTCGGGCAAAAAGCCATGATGGCTCAGTTGGTAGAGCAACGCATTCGTAATGCGTGGGTCGCGGGTTCGAGTCCCGCTCGTGGCTCTCTTGTCATTATGTACGATAAGCTAATTCAAGCGAGATTAGCACATCGGTAGTGCACGGGCTTCCCAAGCCTGTGAGGCGGGTTCGACTCCCGTATCTCGCTCAGAACATCAGTAACCCAGGGTTGAACCCTGGGTTTCTTGTTTTTATTAACATCTTTTCAGCCTTCTATAGCAACAAAATCACTTTTTTCGAGTTATTACATAAATATAACTAAGATAATAGAACAATAATGAAGAAACATATCATACTTGTACTGGCGCTCGTCCTGTCTTCAGGACCACTTTTCGCACAGAGTTCTCACATGACCGATGATCAGGTCATGAGCTTTGTGGTGAAAGAACATGAGCGTGGCACAGCCAATTCGCAGATTGTTACCAAACTGATGCAGAAGGGCGTAGACATCTCCCAGATTCGACGTGTACGCAATAAGTATCAGAAGATGTCGCAGCAGAATGAGCTCTACAACACAACCGCTGCAGGAAATGCAGGCAACAAGAGAATGCGGACCAACAATGGTAAGCAAAGAGAAGATTACCAGGACAAGGACAAAGAGAAGCAGGCTTCAACCTATAGCAATTATCGCATCCAGAGCAAGCAGAACGACAGCTACAACTCATCTTATGATGAAACCAACCCAGATTATGAAGATTTCAACAAGGAAATGAACGCCCTGGTACCCGATACAGCTACCATGGTAAAACAGCTGCAGGCTGAGCTCAACCAGAAGCGCAGTAAGGTTTTCGGCCGTGACATCTTCAACAACAAAGACCTCAGTTTCGAGCCAAATATGAACATCGCTACCCCACAGAACTATCGTCTGGGGCCTGGCGATGCCGTCATCATAGATATCTATGGCGCCTCTCAGAAAACCATCGAGAGCACCGTTTCGCCAGATGGTGAAGTAACCATCGAGGGTTATGGACCGGTCAGCGTTTCAGGCTTAACCGTAGCTCAGGCTAATGCCCGCCTGCGCAATACTGTGGGCAGCAGATACCGTTCAAGCCGCATCAAACTCACTGTAGGACAGACCAAGACCATCATGGTAAACGTAATGGGCGAGGTTAAGATTCCGGGCACCTATACCCTCTCAGCCTTCGCTACCGTATTCCATGCACTCTACATGGCTGGCGGAACCAACGATCTGGGTACATTGCGAAACATCAAGGTATACAGACACAACAAACTGGTAACGGTTGTTGATATCTACGACTATATTCTGAACGGCAAGCTGACGGGTAATGTCCGCCTTGCCGACAACGATGTTATCGTAGTAGGTCCATACGATTGTCTCGTAACCATCGCCGGAAAGGTTAAGCGCCCGATGATTTACGAAATGAAGAAGAACGAGAGTGTCAATTCCCTTCTGAAGTATTCCGGCGGTTTTACAGGTGATGCCTACAAGAAATCAGTAAGACTGAACCGCAAGACCGGCAGAGAACGTGCCGTATATAATATAGAAGAGTTCGACTTCTCCAGTTTCCGTATCGATGACGGCGACTCAATCAGTGTAGACAGCATCCTGCCACGCTACGCCAACACCGTAGAGGTGAAAGGAGCCGTATTCCGTCCGGGCATGTACAATCTGGGCGAGCAGATCAACAGCGTACGCACCCTGGTAGAGCATGCTGAAGGATTAACAGAGGAAGCCTTCACCAACCGTGCCGTAATGCACCGCATGAAGTCAGACCGCTCACTCGAAGTAGTAAGTGTAGACATCGCCGGCATCATGAACGGCAAGACTCCAGATATTCCATTGAAGGAAAACGATGTTCTCTTCATCCCTACCCGACAGGAAAAGATTGTAGAGCGCACCCTCACCATCCGTGGCGAAGTGCAGTATCCAGGCGTCTATCAATATGCCGACAATGAGACCCTCGAAGACTTCGTTCTTCAGGCAGGCGGCTTGACCGACAAAGCTTCAACCGTTAATGTAATGGTAAGCCGTAGAGTAGCGGATGCCAAGGCTTTACGTCCAGATAGCGTTATCGCCAAGACCTACACCCTATCTCTCAAAGACGGCTTCGTTATCGACGGCACCCCAGGTTTCAAGCTGATGCCATTTGATGAAGTAATGATCCGTCAGAGTCCGGCTTATGTAGAGCAGCAGAACGTATCGATTACCGGTGAAGTGATGTTTGCCGGTCTCTATACATTAGACCGTCGCAACGCCCGCCTGAGTGAACTCTTCAAGAAGGCAGGTGGAGCTACCGACCAGGCATATCTCAAGGGAGCCCGCATCATCCGCAAAGCCAACGAGCAAGAGAAGCAGCGCATGGAGGCAGTATTGAAGATGCAGCGTGAAGAGATGCAGAAGAACCTTCTGCAGCTTGCCGCCAGCAGCAACAATGCCAGTGCCATCTCGCAGACCTCTAAGGATGTAGAGCGTACCAACATTGAGAAGTTCAACGTACCTAGCGAATACCCTGTAGGTATCGACCTTCCAGAAGCATTGGCGAATCCAGGCAGTGATGCCGACATCATCCTGCGAGAGGGCGACCGTCTGGTCATTCCTCAGTACAATGGTACGGTAAAGATCAATGGTGCCGTAATGCTTGCCAATACGGTAGCCTACGAAAAGGGCAAGAAGCCAAGCTACTACATCGACCAGGCAGGTGGTTTTGCCTCAGATGCATTAAAGAGCAAGGCATACATCATCTACATGAATGGTAAGGTAGCCAAGCTCTCTCATGGTGCCAAAGTGCAGCCAGGCAGCGAGATTGTCATCCCAACTAAGCTGAAGCGCAAGATGAGTACCGCCGAAATGATGAGTATGGGAAGCAGCATGAGCAGCATCGCCGCCATGATTGCTACGATTGCTAATTTGAGTAAGTAAGAATAATCAAGCACCTATAAAAAAGGAGTCATTTTATGAAATATCCTATAGGAATACAAGATTTCGAAAAGCTACGTACAAAAGGATATTCGTATGTAGATAAGAGCCGATTCGTGTACAAGTTGGCGACAGAGGGAGAATACTATTTCCTCAGTCGTCCACGCCGATTCGGAAAGAGCCTCTTTCTGTCTACTTTGGAAGCATACTTCCAGGGTAAGAAAGAACTCTTCAAGGGCTTAGCCATTTATGACTTGGAGACAGAATGGAAGAAATATCCCATCTTCCATATCGATCTCAACACAGCCAACTTTCGAGAGAAAGACAGTCTGTACACAGTTCTTAATGACTACCTCACAACTTGGGAATGCAAATATGGAACCCGTGAGTCAGAAGCCACACTTGCCCTTCGTTTCAAGGGTGTGATAGCACGAGCTGCAGAGAAAGAAGGATGTGGTGTTGTAATTCTTATAGATGAATACGACAAGCCTATACTTCAGACCTTGCGCGACCCAGAGTTACAGGCTGAACATCGTGCACAGCTGAAAGCATTCTATTCGGTATTGAAGACACAAGACCGATATATCAAGTTTGCATTCCTCACCGGTGTAACCAAGTTTGGCAAGGTTAGCGTGTTCAGTGACCTCAACAACCTGACGGATATCTCGATGGACCACCGCTATATCAGTATCTGCGGAATGACAGAGAAGGAATTGCTTACGAATTTCAAGGAAGGTATCAACGAATTAGCCGAAGCCAATGGCGATACAGAAGAAGCCACAATAGCAAAACTGAAGGCAAGATACGACGGATATCATTTCGAGGAGAATACAATAGGAATCTATAACCCATTCAGTGTACTGAACACTTTGTCAAGACTTCGCTATAAAGACTACTGGTTTGAGACTGGCACACCCACATTTCTAGTTGACTTGCTGAAAATGCACAACTATCGTTTGCCAGACATGACAAAGGAAAGGGTATCAGACGATGTAATCAACAGCGTGGATTCGCTGTCAACCAATCCGATACCTGTGATATACCAAAGTGGTTATCTCACTATCAAAGGCTATGACGAAAGGTTTAAGAAATACCTACTAGGCTTCCCTAACAAAGAAGTGGAAGAAGGTTTCCTTAACTTCCTCCTACCGTTATACTGTTCTGCAGGTGATCGTTCAGCCTTTATGGTCGATGAGTTTGTGAAGGATGTTGAAGCAGGACATGTCGAACAATTTATGAATCGGCTTACCGCTTTCTTTGCAGACAACAGCTATCAGGTAGCAGGCGAAGCAGAACTTTACTTCCAAAATGCCCTATATCTCATTTTTAAGATTATGGGATTCCACACACAGGTAGAAATACCGACAAGTGAAGGCAGGATGGACGTTCTCATTCAAACTTCCGACTACATCTACATCATCGAATGCAAATTAGATGGAAGCGCCGAAGAAGCTCTGCAACAGATAGAAGTCAAAAACTATGCAGCTCCTTTCGCTATGGATAAGCGAACAGTTGTCAAGCTTGGCATCAACTTCTCCAGCAAGACAAGAGGAGTTGAGAGTTGGAAGCAGAGATAAGTCATTAGCATCGCCGCCATGGTTGCTACGATTGCTAATATGAGTAAGTAAGTTTTATCAAACGCCAGTTAGCTTCCCCAACAAAGAGGTTGAAGAAGGTATTCTCAACATCCTGCCACACCATGACTGTAAATCAGGAGTGTTGATTGTTAGGATTTGAGATAAGTTATTAATAGCAAAAATGTTATAAATAGAAAAAGAACATAACAATGAAACAAGAAGCACAAACACAAAGAGTAAATTACAAACTTGTTTTACAAGAAATATGGAAACGACGCAAACTGTATTTTATCGGTTTACCTATAGTTTTAATATTATCTTGCTTGTTTATTATTTCTATTCCAAGAACGTACTCTTCGGAAACAAAGATGGCTCCAGAAGTTGACTCACCAACTTCTGGAAGTACTTTAGGTTCTTTAGCATCTTCATTCGGATTTGACTTATCCGAAATTCAATCATCTGATGCCATTACTCCATTACTGTATCCACAGCTCATTGACGACAATGGGTTTATTTCAGAATTGTTTGGCATAAAAGTTATAAACAAAAAAGGTGACATTAAAACCGATTTATACACTTACTATAAAAAATACCAACAATATTCGTGGTGGTCAAAAGCGATAGGAGCTATAACTGATTTATTTAAATCAAAGAAGTCCACAATAGTTTCAGGGAAATTTGATCCATACATTCCATCAAAGAATGATGAAGAAATTATGTCTGCTATAAGAAAATCAATAAACATTAGCGTTGACAAGAAAACGGGAGTGATAACAATTAAAAGTAAAGCACAAGATGCACTTGTTTGCAAAATAGTAGCAGATTCCGTAAGAGGTCATTTACAGCAATACATCACGAGATATCGAACCAACAAGGCTAGAAAAGACTATGCTTATTATAAGAGTCTTACCGAAGAAGCTAAAGCTCAATATGAAAAAGCAAGAAGACTTTATGGTGGCTATGCTGATGCAAACTCAGATGTTATATTAGAAAGTTTTAGATCAAAGCAAGAGGATCTAGAGAACGATATGCAATTAAAATATAATACATATTCTACATTAAACACTCAACTCCAAGCTGCAAAAGCCAAAATACAGGAAAAGACTCCTGCTTTTACACTTATCCAGGGAGCCGCAGTTCCCATAAAAGCTAGCGAACCTAAAAGAATGATATTTGTTTTAGGAACGATGATTTTTGCTTTTATTCTGATAAGCATATATGTACTTAAAGATATTATTAAAGAAGAATAAGGAAAAATGACTAATAGTAATCAACCATCATCACAACGCATTCTATCTAATACGATAGTTCTATTTCTCAGGATGCTACTTTTGACAATAGTCAACCTGTACAGCATTAGAATTATCTTAGGAAGAATGGGAACAGAAGACTATGGTATATATAATGCAGTAGCTGGTGTCGTTACTATTTCATCCTTTATCAGTGGGGTCTTAGATTTAGCTATCCAACGTTTCTACTCATACGCTATGGGAGCTAGGCAAAAAGACCAACTGGTAAAAATATTCTCCATCAGTATCAAATGCTCCGCTATTCTTGCAGTCATAATCTTTATCATGCTAGAAATAGCTGGGCTCTGGTACATAGAAAACAAATTAGTAGTTCCTATTGGAAAAATAGAAATTGTAAAAATATGCTTTCATTTTGCCGTTATTACATTTCTTTGTACTATCTTACAAATTCCATTTACAGCAACGATATTTGCTCATGAGGATATGGGGGCATATGCTTCTATCTCAAGCGTAGAATGTTTATTGAAATTACTAGTGGCCTTTTTAATAGGAAGAGTATTTCTTGATAATCTCTCATTCTATTGTCTGGGACTCATGCTTGTTGCTATCCTCATATATATATGTTACGCATTATGGGGATATACCAGGTATGAAGAATGTAAGCATTATACCAATGTCAAAGAAAATGATTTATACAAAAAGATATTATCTTTTTCAGGATGGACCTTATTTGGTTCTTTTGCCAAAATAACAATGGTTCAAGGAAGCACACTTCTCTTAAATTCATTCTTTGGCCCTTTGACTAATGCATCTTTTGCCATAGCATTACAGATAAGCAATGCATTTACAACGCTAAGCAATAACATGGTGCTTGCAGTACGTCCAGCAATGATCAAATCATACGCTGAAAAAGACGAACGGTACTTACAACTGTTATTTAGTTTTAGTAATAAGTTTATGTATTACTTCCTAGTAATTATCGGTTTACCTATGATAACAGAAATGCCATTAATTGAAAAGCTTTGGCTTGGAAATTCGGTCAATCAGGAGATAATCCTATTCTCACGACTTGTAATAATATACACGATATGTTTAGCTATGAACAATCCTATCACGATTATCATACAAGCCACAGGTAATATAAAAAAATATCATCTCTGTGTTGAAAGTATAACTCTAATGTCACTACCTGTAGCATGGATTCTATTCCATTACCATTATGAGTCGTATCATATTTATACAGCAATGACAGGAGTTTGTATAATTGCACATGTAGTTAGATTGCTATGTTTAAAGGAAAGTTATCATAATTTTTCTATTAGAAACTATTTTGGTACGTTCATTATTCCTGCGAGCACTATAACTGTCATTGGTTCACTAATATATAGATATATGCATGAAGTAAACACTACTGATGTTATCAGGCTATTGATAGAAGTAATCATACTACCAATCATATTAATTACACTGACTTATATGGTTGGACTCAATAAAAAGGAAAAAAATACGTTTAATAAATATATAAGAATATATTCAACTCGTAAATGCAAGAAACAACAATAAATAATATACTAGCATGTAGTTACCTTCTACTTTGGGTAGCAACATTTATATGGTACCACTTCAAGCATCATTCCATTGATGCGGGAAGCGGTATAATATTCATGTATATTCTCTATGGCATCATCTCTATAGACTCATTGAACGACCCTATTTTTTCAATGTCATTTAATAATCTAACATTGTTTCCATATATTTATTTATATGGGATGATGATGTTAGCTATACTTCCTATCATCAATAACCATTTTCATCCTACTACAAAAATTGAAGATCCCAATACAAGGATACTTAATTATCTGTCCATCATGATAATCATCTGCGGCCTATTACTGATACCAAATATTATATCAAACTTTGGTACGGGAATCGTTAAATTATTCACAGATGCTGATGCTGGTAAGGATGCATATATGGAAAGTGCAAAAGGAGCAGAAGATACGGGTGCTGCCATATCAAATATACCAGCAGTCATTTTCAACGCATTCTCTGATATCGCTATATTTTTAGCAATGTATTACATGACTCTAAATTCAAAGAAGATAATAACTGCATTACTTTGGTGTACTGTAGGAATTGGTATATTAATGCCAGTCATTAATGGACAAAGAACAGGAGTTATCACAAGTGTTCTCACTATTTTTGGAGCATATCTTCTTTTCAAAAAATATCTCGACAAGAAAGTAAATCTGATATTTAAACGTGTAGGAATTATTTCCATAGCGCTTATCATGTTGCCAGTTGGTGCCATTACCGTCAGTCGATTCGGAGATAGAGCAGGCGGAACCGTAACCAGTTTTCTCAATTGGTATATAGGACAAGGAAGTCTCTACTTCAACAATTATGGATTGAACCCAGGTGGTACGAGAAACGGAGAAAGAACAGCAAACTTATTTCTGCGTATAATCAAATCGGATGTCCCCAAAAACTATGTAGAAAGAAGACAGAAATATCCAAATCTAGAAATTGACGATTATTATTTCACTACTTTTGTTGGTGACTTTACCATTGATTACGGACCAATCATTGCTGTAATTATATTTCTAGCTATATATGGTTGGATGTATTATAAGACCAAAACTAGAACAGATAGCATAACACTTCACCAATTGCTATTGCTCTACATTACGATGTGTGTTAGCATGCAGGGAGGCATGTATCTGTTTAACTATTCAGACACTGCAAATTTAAAAATAATAACATATATATTTCTATATGGCTACCTAAGGTATCACGAGATACTTTTGAAGAGATTCCCATTAAATACAAAACAAAAAGAAATAGAAAAATGACACCAAGAATTATAGCATTATACCTTCCCCAATTCCACCCGATTCCAGAAAACGACAGATGGTGGGGGCCAGGTTTTACAGAATGGACAAATGTTGCAAAAGCCAAACCTTTGTTCAAAGGTCATCTACAGCCAAGAATCCCTGCAGATTTAGGCTTCTATGATTTACGCTTGCCTGAAACACGCATGCAACAGGCAGAATTGGCAAAAGAAGCTGGCATCGAAGGATTCTGCTATTATCATTATTGGTTTGGACACGGGAAACAACTCCTAGAACGTCCTTTCCATGAAGTAGTGGAAACAGGTAAACCAGACTTTCCTTTCTGTATATGCTGGGCTAATCATACATGGAGTAATAAGACATGGGAGAGCAAGTCTGCCATGCAGAAGGACTCTACACTTATCAAACAAGAATATCCTGGAAAGGATGATGACATACAACATTTCATGTCATTATTACCAGCATTCAAAGATCACCGATATATAAAAGTAGATGGCAAACTACTCTTTGCCATTTATAGTGTTTTTGACTTTCCACATGTTGACAGATTTCTAGAAACATGGCGTGCGTTAGCAAAAGAACACGGATTACCAGGTTTTCATTTTGTTGGTATGACACCTTCAACGCTAACCTTCAAACTAGACAAAAAAGGTAATCACGTTAGGACTCTACCAAATCTGGAAAGCAGTAAAGATATCTATGAAACAGTTTTAGATATGGGTTTTGATGCTGTCAACTCTTTTGGGAAGCGAAGAGGCGAAATGCTTTATGAAGGGAAATGGAAGAATCTGTTTAAGACAGGTCTTAGATATCTCGGTCTTCCCACAGGAAGTATCAAATATGACTACGCAAAAACCGTAAGAAACTATTTTGCTCCTGAAGATACATGGGAAAATGTCTATCCAACAATATTACCCCAATGGGACAGAACGCCACGCGTAGCAAGCCAGGACGGCATATATGTTAATGCGACTCCAGAAAAGTTCAAACAGCATATCCTTCAAGCTAAAGGAATTATTAAGAATAAAGAAAAAGAACATCAGATTCTCTTTCTAAAATCATGGAATGAATGGGGAGAAGGGAACTACGTTGAACCAGATATCCAATGGGGACATGGTTTCTTGGATGCAATAAGAAATAATTTCGACAAATAAAAAAGCAATATGAACATTAATATCATAATGAACTCGATAAATGATGCCCACTCAAATAAGCGCATTAAGGATTTTGAAAATCAAGGATTCGATGTCAATATTTTTGGCTTTAACAGAGGTATCGTTGCTCCAGAAAGAAACGATATTTCAATTGTTGGCAATTTTACCAACACAACCCAATATTACAAGAGAATTACAACATACATAAATGGGATAAAAAAAGCTTTTAAACTTGCGGGAGACAATGATGACATTTGGTACTACCAAGGCCTGGATACAGCTCTTTTTGCCGTTATCTTCGGTAAAAAGCATAAGTATATCTATGAAGAGTGCGACTTGGTACATACCTATGTCAAAAATGTCTTTATTCGCAACATTCTTGAAAAAATAGACAAATATATAATCAAGAAGTCTTATAAGACTATTGTTACTTCTGAAGGATTCTTAAAATATCACTACAAAGATATCAAAAGTAACCCTGGGAATATAGTGCTCTTACCGAATAAATTATCTAAAGAGGTAAGAAATTATCCTTTTGAAAAGAGAAATGATTTTAATCCAAACCATATAAGATTTGCATTCGTTGGTGGAATAAGATATAATTCATTATTGAGTTTAGCCAAACATATCTGTCATAATTTTCCAAATCACGAATTTCATTTCTACGGCTATGTATCCCAAACAATAACCGAAAGTGAACTGCCAAAAGGTAATAATATATATTATCATGGTCCGTTCAATAGTCCGCAAGACTTGCCAAAAATTTACTCTGAGATAGATGTTGTTGTTGCAACATACGACATATCAAGCATCAATGTTAAGTTTGCGGAGCCAAATAAATTATACGAGTCAATTTACTTTAATTGTCCAATAGTAGTTAGCAGACAGACCTTTCTTGAAGATAAAGTCAAAAGGCTAAAAATTGGCTATTCTGTCGACGCATACAATGAGGATGATGTCAAGAAATTAGTTAGGGACATTGAGAGTTCTTATATAAATATAAAAGAGTCAATTAGCAAAATTCCACAAGATACAGCAATTGACAACTATAATATGGAAGACTTGTTCTATGATAAATAATATTGTGTTCATACCATAAGTCAGTGGCAAACATCGTCGTAAATAAGTTCTGAAAATCTTGTAGAAATCTTCATGCTACAAGATTTTCAGAGAAATTCAAAAGCTGAACAACTTACGAGAATTTCAAAGGGACAACATGTTATATGTATGATGCACTTAAAGTTACGCAAGAAGCCCAAGTGTGAACATATTCTTTTCACACATATAATAAACCATTTTTCAGTTTTTCGAACTTATAGAGATGGTTTAACACTAGACGAACATAATCTTCGTTATTAAATAAATACTTTTTGCGTTCACTCCATTGATTAATATGCAGAACCACCAGTTCAAATACTTCTTGAGGTTTCATTATCAGCCACTCCTTAAGATCATCATTATCATGCAATATAAAATCAACGGTAGACAATAACTCCAGAAGATAATTGGAATAATAACCAGAGAGGAAACTTGCCGTCTTCTTACAAATATCCTCATAAGGTTTATTCTCTTCGTTTGCCAAGAATTTCTGAACATCTCTGAATGTATCAGGTGACAACCAGATAGGATCAAATGGCTTTTGTTCCATCTGTCCTACACCTTTTAGATAACTTCCGTTCAGGTAATGAAGAACAAATCTTACCTTGCCAGAATAAGGACCATAATAATATTGTCTAAATTGTAACTTCAAGCTATCCGCAGCTCCAAATTTTTGCAGGAAATATGCCAACTTTTCTGCAGCAAATTCAGATGCAAACTCACCTTCTGAAACCAAAGAACAGAGCATATATAACAACATGGCTCTTGCCGGAGTCAATTTTACTCGTTCAGATTTCATCAACTCTATAATTGCTTCGTTTGGTTCATAAAGAATAATTTCACAATTTAAATCAGACAGTTGACTGATAATCATCTGTTTTACGATATTCCAATCCAAGCCACCATTATGACTACCCAATGGTGGAATAGCTATAGACTCAATATGATATTCAAGAATCTTATCTTTCAAATCTTTGAGCCCCATCTCTATATAGGAATATTCAGATGGTTTTCTCCAGGTCGTTTTTGTTGGAAAGTTTACGATGATTTTATTAATCCCATATACATTCTGTTCTTGGGTTATGAACATTGAACCAACGCGAACAAGTTTATCTTTACATGCCTTTCTATAGAGAATATAATTATTAGGGTAAGCCTCCTTAAATTGCAAGGCTATACCTTTACCCATCACTCCCACTGTGTTTACGGTATTGACAAGTGCTTGAGCTGTACTTTCCAATAAATTGCCTTTTATAAATCTTATCATATCTAATAATAATATTCCGGTTTCACAATAATCTTATCTTTAGGAATCCCAAAAGAAATCATTTTTTCTAATGCTTTCTCACTATAAACAAGGAAACCTACTATAAATTGAGGTGGAATTTCATCCTTAAATAATAGCTCGGCCTCTTTTTTTCGTTTTCTATCGTCCCATGGAGATTGATTGAACCAATAGGTTGCATAAACATCTTCCATCTTGACCAAACTATCCAATCGTTGCAAATCAGACTTGGAATAGAATTTACTCATATTATTCAATGCATGGCCATCTGTAAAAACGCAATGTAAATCACTATTAATTACATCCTCTATTCGTATTACGCAATAGACTATCTCATCAGGTTCTTTCTTTGTCAATATACCATTACCATTCTGAATATTATATAACATGGGTGATCTGGGACCAAAATAGAAAGGAATATATTCTGAAAGGAAAGACCCATCTGGCAGTTGCTTCGTTGAACGGGCATCCATAACAGACATATCCCCTATTGGCACAAAACTATCACTTGCAAAAGGTGAATCATTATGTACCAAACCATATTTCATAACATGAGGCATGTTATCTATATGGAGAATTCTAAAAGCATACCTAATATGCTTTATAAAACTTGCTTTATCTTCCAAAACTAAATTTGATTCTAAATCAATGCAAATATACGTTTTTTATTTGAAACATACAAATATAGTTTGGTCTATTCAATAAAAATTAGTATTTTTTGATATTGTTTTAAATCCTAAAAATTGAAAATCAACTATTATATACGTTCCTATTAAGCACTTGTTTCTCTACCATTTAAATTCAGAACAGATATCGGGCATGCGAAACACAATAAAAAGCAAAGGAGAACGTTATCTAAAAAAACAATATACAATGAAAAAAATAATGCTAGTATTTGGAACCCGCCCAGAAGCCATTAAGATGGCTCCTTTGGTAAAAGCATTCCAAGAAAAGAAAGAAGATTTTGAAACTATAGTCTGCGTTACAGGCCAGCATAGAGAAATGTTGGATCAGGTTCTTCACCTGTTCGATATCAAGCCCGACTATGATCTCAACATCATGAAGCAAGGACAGGATCTCTATGACATTACGTCTAGAGTACTTCTTGGCATGCGCGATGTTTTCAAAGTTTGTCATCCTGACATTCTTTTTGTGCATGGAGATACGACAACCAGTACCGCTGCTGCACTTGCAGGATTTTATCAGCAAATCCCAGTAGCTCACATAGAGGCTGGATTGAGAACTTATGATATATATAGTCCATGGCCAGAAGAAATGAACAGACAAATCACAGGGCGCATTGCTACCTATAATTTCTCCCCTACCCAACTGAGCCGTAAGAACCTCCTGAAAGAGAACATTGTAGACAGCAAGATTTCTGTTACAGGAAATACAGTTATAGATGCCCTACATTGGGTTACTGCAAAAATAAAAAATGACCGAGAACTTGATGTTCGTTTGACTAGAGAATTACAGGCAAAGGGCTATGATTCGAAACGTCTTCAAGACGGAAAGCGTCTTGTCTTAATTACAGGTCACAGAAGGGAAAACTTTGGAGAAGGTTTCCTCAATATTTGCAATGCAATCAAGGATTTGGCTATCCAACATCCAGATGTTGATTTTGTCTATCCAATGCATCTCAACCCAAATGTACGTAAGCCAATCCACGTTGTCTTCGGTGAAGACTTAAGTAATCTTGGCAATATTTTCTTTATAGAACCTTTGGAATATCTCATGTTCGTTTTCCTAATGGAAAAAGCCAATATCGTATTGACAGATAGTGGCGGCATCCAAGAAGAAGCACCAGGATTAGGAAAGCCTGTACTCGTAATGCGAGACACAACTGAACGTCCCGAGGCGGTTGAAGCAGGAACGGTGAAGCTAGTCGGTACTAATTACCAAGCTATCATGGACAGCGTTTCATGCTTACTGTCTGACTCTAGCGAATATGAAAAGATGAGTAAAGCCAACAATCCATATGGAGACGGAAAGGCTTGTGAAAGAATCATCAATAAAATTCTGGAGATTACAGAATAAAAGCTTAAGGCTTCACTGGTCTATGAAACAAAAACTGCATAGACCATATATATTATAGTATTGAAGAGATTTAAGAAATTGTCTCATAAGAAAAATAGTCATGGAAAAGAATAATAATTATATTTATTTATTGGGGTTCATTTTAGCATTAGGCACATTCTTTATTCTACCTAATAATGATGATTTTTATTGCTTGCTAGCTCCTCACAAGTATGAAGACATCAATGTTTTTTTACCTAATGGAGCATTCTGGCGACCTTTGGATGCATTATGGGGAATTATGATGGGAAAATGTGTTGGTGCTTTCCCTTATTTAAATCACTTACTAGTACTTTTACTATATACCTTCTGTATATACGGACTGACTAAAATACTAGATGATTGTAATGTAGATGGATTTGCAAAAAAATTATCCATTGCATTATTCATGTTATCTCCCGCATTGGTTGCTACAGTATATTCTATAGATTCTATTAATCAAGTATTATGCATGACGTTTGGAATATCATCAGTATTGTTATATCCAAAATCAAAGGTACTTGGATATCTTATGATGCTGTTGGCTCTTTTTAGCAAAGAGAGTGGTATATCCTGGTTTATTGTGACTCCATTTATGTGTATGATTATCAAAAACATACAAGAAGGCACAAATTGTGAAGATTTTAAATGCTACAAACAACTGATTAAGCCCTATTTAATCTCTTTATCCATATTAGGTGGATATTTCTTCCTTCGCATATACTTGCAGTCTCCAGAAACAGCAGAGATTACTGGTAATTATGCTGGTGGAATAGGATTAAACACCCTAGTTGGTTTAGGATTATTATTAGGAATATCTTTGACTACTATTGATACAATAGCTATGTTTTTGGAGCATAATTGGATTGTTGTAATAATCTCTACAATTATAAGTTTTTCTTTCCTTTGGGTTCTTATCAAAAAGTTGTTATGTTTGCAAAAACAAGATCTAGTAAAATTAATACAATGCTTATTGATAATACTAGCATTGACAGCTCCACATTTAGTAATGAAACATCCTGGGGAGATGCATGCTTTTCCTACTCTGTGGGGAATAGCTTTGGCTATTGGAATTATCTTTAGAACTGCCAAATGGAACGTATCGGATAAAAGGGTAATACTATTATTCTTTACATGTTGCATTCTTGTATATATCCATAAAGGTTATTATATGTATAAGGCTGGACAATTTGCAAAGCAGAGGGTAGAATCCGTTATAGCAAATACAAAAGCAATACCAAATATCGTATGTATTTTGGATTGTGACCCTCCATTTACAGAATATTCAGTTTTTCAGGCATCAGGTGAATATGCCTGGTATAAGGGGTGGGCTTCACGCGTTTATTTTGATTTGGTAAATCCTCAAAAAACCGATTATTATGTTATCCATCCAAATGAATTAGAAAAATATTTATTGAGAGCACAAAACTCAAAAAAATACGATGCAATTTGGGTCGTAAGAGACAATAAGGTTCGTGTTTTACCTCAGAAATGATAATCGTATACAAATACAAAATAATGAAAATAAGCACTTATATAAGTGCAAACAAATGTAGTGTTGCGATTTAATTAGTTAATATAGAATGAATAAAGTTAGTATCATCATGCCCTCCTACAATGCAGCAAAATTTATAGCCGCATCAATACAATCTGTAATTGATCAGACATACAGCAATTGGGAGTTACTTATAACAGACGATTGTTCAAAAGACGAGACCGTGAAAATCGTAGAAAAATTTCTTGTTGAAGATAATAGAATCAAATTGTTTTCTACAGGAAAGAATAGCGGTCCTGCTTGCGCAAGAAACAAATCATTGGAAAATGCGACAGGTAAATATATTGCATTTCTTGACAGTGATGACATTTGGGTTTCAAATAAACTTGAAACCCAGATTAAATTCATGATAGAAAAAGACATAGCATTCTCTTTTAGTAGCTATGGCGTCATAAAAGAAGATGGTACCCCAACAGGGAACACCATCAACGTACCAAAAATAATTGGATACCATGGTTATTTACGTAATACTATCATCGGATGCCTTACCGTTATCATAGATAGAGAAAAGACCGGAAATTTCATAATGCCTAACATAAAAAGCTCTCAAGATATGGCTTTATGGTTGCTCATTATGAAAAGAGGCTTCAAAGCTTATGGGCTACAAAATACATTAGCATGCTATCGATTAGTATCTACGTCAAATACTTCAAAAAAGTGGAAAGCCGCAAAAGATGTTTGGAAAGTTTATAGAGAAATAGAACACATAAATCCAATATATTCGGCAATATGTTTTATAGGATATGCAATAAACGCTATCATCAAACGTTTATAAAGAAACGAGTACTTAATACGCAATATGATTTTAAAATATATATTTGATAGAATAATAGCTTTAGCAGGACTGATTTTTCTTAGCCCAATATTACTTCTGACATGGATTCTTATACATATAAAAATGCCGGATGGACCTGCTATCTTTACTCAAAAGAGAGTTGGAAAAGATGGTAAATTGTTTACTATGTACAAGTTCCGTTCCATGTCACAGCACCATAGCGGCTCTTCCGTATCCGTTGCAGGAGAAAGTAGAATAACACCTCTTGGTGCTAAGCTTAGAAAATACAAGATAGACGAGCTTCCTGAGCTTTGGAATGTTCTCATCGGAAACATGAGTTTTGTTGGTCCCCGGCCTGACGTACCAGGCTATGCAGACAAACTAGAAGGCGAAGATAGAGATATTCTGAAATTGCGCCCAGGAATCACAGGTCCAGCAAGTCTGAAATATCGTAACGAAGAAGAATTGCTTGCCAAACAAGCCAATCCACAAGAATATAACGACTTCGTTATCTATCCAGATAAAGTGAGAATCAATCTCTTTTATCTTAAACACTATAGCTTTATGATGGACATTAAGATTATAATAGCTACAGTCACAGGAAAGAGAATATCATATAATAATGAAATCATATAAATAATATGATGCTCAGAACATTTAAATAGGTTTAAAATATGATGAATAGAAAAAGAATATACTTATGCCTTGCTCATATGAGTGGCAATGAAATGAAATACATCCAAGAAGCTTTCGATACCAATTGGGTTGTTCCACTAGGACCGAATGTCAATGGTTTTGAGAATGATTTGGAGAACTTTGTAGGACAAGACAAGAAGGTGGTTGCATTAAGTGCAGGTACGGCTGCAGTACACCTTGCACTGCTAGACTGTGATGTTAAAGCAGGAGATGAAGTTATGGTACAATCTTTTACATTCTGCGCATCAAGCAACCCTATTAAATATCTAGGTGCAAAACCTGTTTTCGTAGACAGTGAAAAAGAGACATGGAATATGGATCCTCAGCTATTAGACAAAGCTATAGCTGACAGAATAGAAAAGATAGGCAAAAAACCTAAAGCCATCATCATTGTTTATCTATATGGTATGCCTGCAAAGATTGACGAAATATTGCAGGTTGCTAACAAATACGACATTCCACTTATAGAGGATGCAGCAGAAGGTCTTGGCTCCCGTTATAAAGATCAAGTGTGTGGAACATTTGGCAGATATGGCGTATTAAGTTTCAACGGAAATAAAATGATTACGACAAGCGGTGGTGGTGCCTTAATATGCTCAGACACCGAAAGCCAGAGTCGCATTATGTTCTATGCAACCCAAGCAAGAGAGTCATATCCATACTACCAACATGAGCACATTGGTTACAATTACCGTCTTAGCAACGTTTGTGCGGGAATAGGCCGAGGTCAAATGACTGTACTAAACGACCATATAGCGCATCACAAACACGTACATGACCTATATACAAGATTATTGGCAAATGTCAAGGGCATCACCGTACATAGCAACCCAACACCTGATTTTGACTCAAATTTTTGGCTCAATACGATTCTGTTAGATGAAGGAGTTAAGATTAAAGGCGAAGAAAAGGCATATAGTCAGGTCATTACGGGCGCTGTAGGAGGTGCAGCTGGCGTTACACACAATGCAAAAAGCGCACATACATCATTGGAGCCAAACAAGAATGTTGAAGCTTTACGAATAGCACTTGATCAAGCATCTATTGAGGTACGCCCTTTATGGAAACCTATGCATTGTCAACCCGTTTATGCAGACTGTACGTCATACACAAATGGTATCAGTGAAGATTTGTTCCGTAAGGGCCTCTGCTTGCCTAGTGGACCATACGTTTCAGAAGAAGATGTACGCTATATCACTGACACGATAAAAGAAAACATTATAACCAAATAATGTTCAATTAAACAACCTGTATCAGAAGCTCATGAACATGAAGTTTTTCAATAGACTATCAAATTGGTATTTCTCCAAAAAATCACTACCATACTGGTGTATTTTTTGGATAGATTGTGCTGTGACATTTGTTTCTTACTTATTTATATATCAGCAGATTAACAGTGGAGCAAAGGCATTGAGTATCTTAGGACAACTCTCTATGTTATTTGCTATATTCACATTGTTCCATGCCATCGGTTTTAGGATATTCCACACATACGACGGTATCCTCAGATACTCATCGTTTATTGATTTGCAAAGGGTATTCTATGCTGTTACTTTTGGTGCGGTACTGTCTGCTATAACGAAAAACATGTTGCTTAGCACTCATTTCTTCCCTGGAGTTGAAATAGAATACCGCAATATTGTACTTGGAGCTCTCATTTCCACTTTAGTATTGTGGGCTATCAGAGTGATTGCCAAGACTATCTTTGATGTCTCTCTCTCAGATTACAACATTAAACATGCATTTATCTACGGCGTGAAAGAAGGTGGCATCGGTCTCGCCAAGCAAATCAAAAACAGTAAACCCATGAAATTTAAACTCATGGGCTTTATCTCTGATGACACAAAAATAAAGCACCATCACCTGATGGGAACCAAAGTGTATGCTCCAGACCTGAATACCATCAGGAAAATGAGAAATAACAATATCTCTACCCTATTAATTTCTCCTGGTGCCATCAACGTTTTTCGCGCAAATAAAGACTTCCAGGATGCACTCCTTGCAGAAGGCATACATATCTATATGCCTACCACACAGGAGTGGAACAGAAATGAACAGCAACAGCTCAAGGAAGTTAGCATCGAGGATCTTTTACCTCGTGATGAAATCAGCATCGATATGGAAAGTGTAGGTGCCATGCTTCATGGTAAACGCATATTGATTACAGGTTCAGCAGGAAGCATCGGAAGCGAAATGGTAAGACAAATCGCGAAGTACAGTCCTGCAGAATTGATTTTAATAGATAGTGCAGAGACTCCGCAGCACGATATACGCTTAATGATGGCTAAGCAATTCCCTGAGATAAAAGCTGAAACCATCGTTACCACCATCTGTAGCAAGTCCAGAATGGAACATATCTTCAAGACATACTTGCCTGACTATGTTTTCCATGCTGCTGCATATAAACATGTTCCTATGATGGAGAACAATCCATGTGAGAGCATTCAAAACAATGTTTATGGTACTAAAATACTAGCTGACCTTGCTGTCAAATATGGAGTTAAGAAATTTGTTATGATTTCAACAGACAAAGCTGTCAACCCAACCAATGTCATGGGATGTTCTAAACGAATCTGTGAAATCTATGTACAGAGTCTCAACAAAGCAATAGAGGAAGGTATCATCAATGGAAAAACCCAATTCGTTACCACACGTTTTGGCAATGTATTGGGTTCTAATGGTTCTGTTATACCTTTATTCAAAAAACAAATAAAAACTGGTGGACCTGTCACTGTTACAGACCCACGTATCATCCGATACTTCATGCTCATTCCAGAGGCTTGCAAACTAGTTCTGGAAGCAGGAACAAAAGGTAATGGCGGGGAAATATTTGTTTTCGACATGGGCAAACCTGTCAAAATTGCCGACATGGCACAGAGAATGATCAACCTCAGTGGAGCAAAGAACGTTGAAATCAAATACACTGGACTGAGAGCAGGCGAAAAGCTTTACGAGGAAGTGCTTAATGAGAAGGAATCAACCAAGCCGTCGTTCCATGACAAAATAAGAATCGCTGAAGTACGTGAATACGATTATACAGAAGTATCTAAGCAAATCGATGACTTAATTGAAAAAAGCAAGTTATACGATGAAATGCTCACAGTTAAATGTATGAAAGAAATCGTACCAGAATATAAGAGCAACAACTCTATTTACGAGAAACTTGACAAATAAGCACTTTCACGTTCGTAATAAATAAAAAAACTGATGGAAAATAAACAATATAAAGACAACATGAATAAGACGGAGCAAATTATAAAGCGCTCCGCCGATTTCGTCATCGCTGCATGTTGTCTGATATTCTTCTCTCCTTTAGCCATAGCGTGTGCTATTGCTATCCGATTAGAGGATGGGCTACCTGTAATCTACCGTCAAGAGCGCATAGGTCTACATGGCAAGCCATTCTTTATCTATAAATTTCGTTCCATGAAGATTGATGCAGAAAAAGATGGTCCTGATCTTCTTGAGATAAAAGGTGATCCAAGGCTCACTAAAGTTGGACGTTTTTTAAGAATGCATCACCTCGATGAACTTCCTCAACTTTGGAACGTTTTTAAAGGAGACATGGCATTTGTAGGTCCGCGCCCTGAACGTAAATTCTATATCGACCAGATTATGGAGCATGATCCTCGATATACTTATCTGTATCAGATTCGTCCAGGAGTAACTTCTTATGCCACCTTATATAATGGATATACGGATACGATGCCGAAGATGTTGAGAAGACTGAGTCTTGACCTCTACTACCTGGAACACAGATCCTGGTGGTTCGATGCCAAGATTCTGTTCAAAACTATGGTGAACATTATGTTTGGCAAAATATTCTAATGATGAGCTACTGATGCAATAAAGGGGTGAATACTTGTTCATAGCGATCTTTTAAGTTATTTTATCTCAGCAAACTTTGTAAATAGAAAAGAAAGTTGTATTTTTGCATTTTAAATAGGCAAAAATTATGGCGAATAAATTTATATTGTATCTTGATGAATGCGGAGATCAAAACTTAGCAAGTTTTGACCCACAATTCCCTATATTTACACTTTGTGGTATTGTTGTCTCCGAGGAACAGGACAAAGTGTTGACAGAACGAATCAATGTCCTTAAAAAGGAAATCTGGAACAATATAAATATTATTTTTCATAGTCGGGATATAAGAAAGTGTCAAAATGGATTCGAGGTTTTGTTTGACCTTGATGTCAAAAAACGATTCTTCCAGGGTGTTAATGATATACTTGGAGATAATGGATATGTCGTAGTTTGCTGCTCGATATTAAAAGAACCATATATCAGGCAGTATGGTAAACTGAATGATGTATATGGGTTGTCTTTATCGTATATCATGGAAAGAGTCGTGTTTTATTTAAACTCTCTTGATTTGACTGACATAGAACTTTGTACCATTATCGAAAAACGTGGCAAAAAGGAAGATGCATCCCTTCTTAATTATTATAATCAGCTGTTAGACAGAGGAACATATTGGGTGGATAGTCATCGAATGAAAAAAGTTTTTAAAAAGTTCGACATGAGATGGAAATCTGAAAATATAATTGGACTTCAGATTGCTGACTTGATAGCTTATCCGGTAACTCGACATGTTTTGAATCCTAATGGAGTGAATCTTGCTTTTGATGTACTGAAAAAGAATATCTTCCAATTAAACGGAAAGGTATATGGTATGAAGATTTTCCCAAAAGAACAAGGAAAATAATACAAAAAAAAAAGAGTCACTGTGAAGTAACCCTTTCCCGACCGGGGACACCCCAATCCTGAATAAAGAAGCCTTTATCCGATTGCAAAGATATGGTAATTCTTTTATATATGCAAATAAATAGATGATTATTTATTGATTTTTTAAAGAATTAACATAAAAAAGAAGGTAACAGGTCTGACTCTGTTTGCTTCTGATGTAACTTCTATCTCCATAGCTTGTTTGATCTTAAAGGAGTTAACACTTGTAATTCGCATCGTAAGCCAGTGGATTACGGGGCGTAAGTAACTAACTTTCGCATCGCAAGTAACAGACTTTCGCATCGTAAGCAACTAACTTTCACATCGTAAGTAACCAGCTTCAGTATGACGGATGACACTGGTGACAGTGATTTCTGAAGATTTACTCTCGCGCGGGCAGGCAGGAACTTTCGGCCTGATTTTTCCTGCCTGCCCGCGTGCGAGGCGAAATGTTGAAAAACTAGTGTCATCGTGTCACCCTGTCACCGTGAACACTGAGCTGAGAATGCGCTGTATAGCTCTCTTGCTATGGGCATAATCTCTCCTCTCTCCGCCTCCGTTGGCTTTCGGAAGTAGAGATCCGTACATTACTGTTTTTGTCGCGACGCCTCCAAAGTAGGTAATAAGGTTCTAATCTGTGTCACACGGTGCAAAGATACAAAAAATAGAATAAATGAGAGTTCCCATAGTGGGAACTCTTAAATAATAATTATTGGTTTTTAGAATCTTTTAAACGATAAGGACTGAAAAATAAATTCGATTCTCGAAAGTTGCAGAAGAAATTGGTGCGAACTGTATGGTTGAAACAGGCCAAAGGGCTCAGTTGGGTAATTTCAACCGTACAAATCAAAAGATTTTAGACATTGAACGCCGTGAAAGGAAAAAAGACGGTTTCGTGACATTTTTTCCATTTCACAGCTTTTTATTTGGCATTATTTATATAAAAATCTGTTTTCTCGTACAAATAGAAAAGACTCCGCAAAGGGTTTTAGAACTTTTTTTTAAGTTGATGGCAATTTTGTTGCCATTTTATTTTTTTGTTTCATTTTTTTTTAGTACCTTTGCAAACGTTATCCTGAATACAATCTTTTTACCTTAAAGAAAACTAATACCTATTGAATGTAGAGCAGTTGTCTGAGAAGATAGCTGCTCTTGTCTTTTTTATAGCTCCCCATATAATAAATACCGCAAAACATCCGTTTTTATTTATAGAAACAAGTCTTATCACTTGTATAAATCATCACAGAAGAAACAATGGAAACAGAAGTAAAGAAGATACCTTATCTCGACCTGAAGGCTATCAATGAGCCTTACGAGAAGGAGATAAAGGATGCTATCAACAAGGTGGTCAACAGCGGATGGTATCTGCAAGGCGAAGCCGTAAAAAGGTTTGAGAAATCGTATGCACAGTTTATCGGTACTGAATACTGCATCAGCTGCGCTAACGGGACGGATGCGCTCAAACTGATGCTGATGGGCGAACTGGCTATCGGAAAGTTGCAGAAAGGTGATGAGGTGATCGTGCCTGCCAACACTTATTTCGCTACCGTACTTGCCATCAGCAGCGTAGGACTGACACCTGTATTGGTGGATGCCAATATCGATACATTACAGATAGATGATCAACTGATAGAAGACCGAATCACACCGAAGACCAAAGCCATCATGATTGTTCATCTCTATGGCAAACTGGCATGGACTCCGAAGATTGCTGAAATCTGCAAGAAGCATCATCTCTTGCTTTTCGAAGACAATGCGCAGGGATTCGGATGCTCCACTACTCTATCTGATTCTTCTGAAAAACCATCGAAAAGAAGATATACCGGAAATCTTTCGGATGCTGCCGCCCACAGTTTTTATCCTAGCAAGAATCTGGGAGCTTTAGGAGATGCGGGAGCTGTAACTACCAATAACAGGGAATTGGCGGAAGCCATCATGTCACTACACGAATATGGAAAGATAGAAGACGGCATCTTCAGATACCAGGGCGTCAACTCGCGCATGGATGAGATTCAGGCTGCGGTACTGAATGTGAAACTGCAATATCCTGAGAACGAACAGAAAGCGAGATACAGACAGATACAGCTATATCTGGAGCATCTGGATGACAGCATCAGGGACAGATGCATCGCTGCGAAACTCATCTCTCCTGCTCATGAAAATGTTTTCCACGTCTTCCCTTTCCTTACCCCGAAGCGAGACCAACTGAAAGCATTTCTGGCAGAGAATGGGGTCGGCACAAAGATTCATTACTTCCGCCCACCCTATCTGCAGCCATGCTATCCGGAAATGAATCATCTGGAATTTCCGGTAGCTAAGAGAATAGCTGACGAAGAACTGAGTCTGCCTTGCAACTCATCGCTCAACGATGAAGATATCATCAGAGTAAGCCAACTCATCAACCAGTTCTTGGTTTAAAGGTACTGCACTTTGGCACCGATAGAGAGGCCGAAGACATCCCAGAAACCGGCATTGCCGTTACGGTAGAAACGCATAAAGTAGATATCCGTTGTACCCAACTCATAGAAGAACGTAATACTCTTGATACGCTTACGTTTATTGTGCGGAATATCATACTTAAAACGTTCACCCAAGGCGATATTAGGACGGACTCTGGTAGAGAACGGATAGTAGCCGCTTTCATACTTGGTAGGCTGCTTTGTCCAGAAATCATGTCCGAACACCGTATTGAAATACAGGCTGCACTCCAGCGGTTCAAACCACCAGCCCTTACCGATATTGCGACGCCAAGGAATGAAATTCTCCTTGAGCGTCATGGTTAACTTCTCATCGTCAGAACTGAACTTCGGGATGTAGCCAAACAAGAGCTGCGTTTCCCACTGGCGGCGCTTACCATATTCCCATCCGATACCCAGCGAAATGATACCCATATTGCCACAGGTCTGAATGATGCCACTAGTAGGTATCAGCAAATCCCAATGCTTACGGTAGCGCATGACGCGGCGGTCATATCGGGTCAGTTTGCCATCCGCCAACACCAGAGTATCATGAACGATACTATCCTTCTGTTCCAACTCCTCACTTTTCCCGGTAACCTCATCGGCAGCATGAACCTGTACAGAACCTGCAGCAAACAAAGCTCCCAGAATGAATATATGCTTAAAACTCAATAACTTCATAACGATAACCTTTTGGAGTAATGGTGAATATATAGTACTGATGCTTAGCGGCATTGGCCACCTGATAATAGATGATGCCATCGCCATAAATATCTTCTTGCTTGGTATGATGACCATGACCGCAAAGGCAGAACATCAAACCAGGGAACTGATGGGTATAAAAATTGAAGACCTTAGCCACATTATTATTAAACTGTTCTGAATAAGGTCCTGCATGCATGCAGACAACGGTACGCGAAAAGTCATCTGCATCTGCCTTAACCTGCTCTTCCATGAAATCGAAATTAGGTACAGGGCGAGAATAGTCAAACTCTATGGCATTGGTATTGAGACAGACAAACTTTACCTTACCGGCGATGAAACTGAAATCCGGATTACCAAAGATTTTCTCATAAGACTGGTTACCTGTTCCCAAACAGTCATGATTACCCAGCAGAGCCACGAAAGGTATCTTCAACTTCTGAAGATGGTCACGGGTCCACTGAAACTCACGGGTAGCACCAAAGTCGGTAAGGTCTCCACAATGAATCACGAAATCGAGGGAATCACTGCGGCGATTGATATCATTAACCTCACTCTTCAAATCATCCAACCACTGGTGTGAATCGCTGATCATAGCAAAACGGATTGTATCTTTCGACTTTACTGCAGCCTCAATCTTCTGAATATTGGTAACATTCAGATTTCTATCGCCGTTGATTTGCACATCATACGGATGAACATCGAAGACGGTATCGCAGGATGCCACCATACAGAGACAACAGACTGCCAGGATATAGGGAATAATTTTATGCATTCTTGTCTTATTATCTTTAAAAACTCTTTTTTATAACTCTTAAATACTACTTTTTCTTCTTTTTCAACCTTGCATAGAAACCTTGCAACCTGCCAGGCTGACAACCGGCATCGAGCAGTTTCTTCAAATCACGATAGGCTTCGTCTTTTCTTCCAAGCAGAATCAGGATGTCTACATGATTGAAAGCAAAATCCTCATTACCGGCATCCAACTCCATCGCCTTGGCGTAATCAAACTCTGCCAGCTCAAGCATACCCCTCTCCTTCTCCATGCCACCTCTTGCAGCATAAGCCATCGCACTATCAGGGTATTGCTCTATCAGACTGTTAATGCCATCGTAAGCCTCGGTATAATGCTTATCTTTCTCATTGAGCAAAGCCAGACCGAGTTGCGCCTGGAAGTTGCCAGGAACAAGTACCAGAAGATTCTGATAATCTAGACGCGCAAAGTTATAACGGAGCAACTTCTCATTGACAAAGGCACGATAGAACAAACCGGCGATATTGGTATTGTTCAGAAAGAGTACCTTATCAAGATCATCCTTGGCATATTGCCACTGCTCCAACTGGATATTCCAAGCAGCCTTTTTCAGTCGCAGATCGATACTGTCTGGATGATATGCAAGCATTTCTGTAGCCTTGGAGAGTGAATCGCGCAAGGCTTTATTCTGAGCAGCACGTGGCTTGTCGGCATCTACGTTCTGCGCAGATACAGATAAAGAAACCATCGATGCCAATAATAATGTATAAAAACTTTTCATGGTGCAAAGTTAAGAAGACTTTTGCAAACTGCCAAATAAAAAACTATAAAACTTATTTGAGTTTACAAAAAGAACTAAATTTCAGAAAGACAGGACAATCAACAAGAAAAACCTTAAGAGAAAGAAACACTCCTCTTAAGGCTTTTATCTATAAAGCATCTGGATAGAAAATTCACCCAGCGCCGGAAAATCCATTTACAGATTAAGCATTCTTAATCCAGTTAACGATCCATGCGCCAACCTCAGTTGTGCCATACTGAGCACCACCCTCAACCTGAATTTCAGGTGTGCGGACATTGGCATCGAGAGAAG
>ERZ1023617.133-NODE-133-length-34954-cov-45.058426_pt1 | contig 34954 bp, 33 predicted proteins | sample MGYA00380328_ERZ1023617 | MGnify/ENA primary metagenome ERZ1023617 (study PRJEB33179, sample SAMN07448977) | human gut metagenome | biome: Human-gut; feature: Human associated habitat; material: Faeces | host: Homo sapiens | place: India: Bhopal | collected...
CCAAAGAAGCGAGGTTTCTTCAGCAGATTGTTCGGCAAGAAAGAAAATGCAGTAATATAATCCGCAAAACGAAATGTTAGCGTTTTGTAAAACGAAATGTTCAATTCGCAAAACGAAGCGTATATTTTCAATAATCCCCTCCTAACGTAGTTATAATAACGTTATAATGATGTTAGGAGGGGATTATTATATTAACGAGGAGGAACAAAACTACAGGTTCTTATACTCCGCAGCAGCATCGAAGCAGGGACACATCTTTTTCCACTTGTTTTTATCCGGTCCCCAGATGTCGCGGTGGCCAAGAATCTGAGCGGAAGGAAATATTTTGTGTAATTTACGCAGGAGATCAACGAGTACCTCCTTCTGCTCTACTGTACGGTTATCGACAGGATTTCCGTGAGAATCGACGCCCCCGATATATGCAACATTAACAGCGGTGCTGTTATAACCCTGCACTCCGTTGCTCACCTGCTCGATAGGTAGGAGTTGATGAAAACCTCCGTCAGGGGAGATTACATAATGATAACCGGGAGATTTCCAGCCTTTTCTGCGGAACTCTGCCTTCAGATCATCTATAGACTGACTCTGCGAGCCTGCCGTACAGTGCACAAAAAATCTTTCAATTTTTCTCATAATTATGTATTAAATAATTTGTCTTAACATTCAATGTCTTGTTTTATCAGTGTGAAGTCATTACCTTTAACGATTTTCTTCATATAGCTATATGTTTTAATTAGTACTGTCTGTTAATTATTCTCGCAAGATATGGCTGTGTAAAACCTTCGAGTGTGTAAGATTTGTTCGGGTTATACGTCAGCAGGAAGTCGTAAGCATCGCCTTCTGCCATATCGAAATCAGACCAATAGCCACCGTTCCAGTGTGTAATAAGCGGGAGGTCTTTAGTGTTCCATTGCGCCACATTTGCGCCGTCTTTTGTTGTGCATCTTCCTCTCATGGCGATGGACTCGCTGCCAATATCCATCACGATTGTAAGCCTTACGCAGAACTTGTCATTGACATACTGCGAACCGAACAGTATCTGCTTGATCGTCCCGAGAGTGGGCAGCGCAAGCGCAAGATATTTTTTCGAGCTGACTATCAGGGTAAGCGAATCTATTTTCTGTACTTCGTTATAAGTAGTTCCTCTAAACAAACCTGTATTATCAAGGAATACATCCTTGGTAGTCATATTTATCATCGTGTACTTATATCCGTATACTCCACCGTTGACCGATACGTCACCAATACCGCGCAGCGCATAGTTCTGCACGCCGTTCTTCGCTTCCGCAAAGTAGCACACGTTGCTATGGTAGCCGTCAGTTGTACCGATGGCATCTACCCTCATCTTCGCACTGAGGTAAGTTCCAGGGCCAGGAACAGCGAGGGTCTGGTCCGTGTCGATGAATATAGCACTCCGTCCCTCTGCCTTGATCAGCTGGAAACGAGTATCTGTCAACATCATGCTGTCTTCCTTGAATACAGCACCACTCGACAGACCTTCGCCCGTTATCTCGAACCGTCCGAACTTCTTTCGTGTACCACTGTCCTCATCTTCGTAATATCTCACACCGAAAGCACCCTTGTCGGCATACATGTAGCCATCCTTAGAGACACGGAACGGAGAGTTGGCGGCTGTCGACGAACCTACCCAGAGAGGATATTGCTTTCCGTCTTCATCCTTCGCCTCGTCTATATCGTAGTTGCCGAAGTGAGCGAGCGTATTTTGGTTATTACCATCTTTCGCCCAAACATGGTAAACATTGATGGTGTCAGCATCTATCAAGTCGGCATTGAGCTTTCCGCCCTGGAACATTGCAGCGGTAGCGCCGTTGTTGTTTACCCTTACCTTGTCGCCATACAACTCCACACCTTCAGCCGTGATATTTAAGCCCGCAGCCTTGGCCGTCGCCTTATCAATGAGGTCGGTCTTTTTCTCTGTGTACTCCGTCATCAGAGCACCTTCCTCTAACTTCGGCTTGGTTACCCAGACCTCGCAGCCGTTGACAGCTCGCAGCAGAACAGTCTGAGGCAGCACCGTGTCGCCATCGCCCGTATAAGGGTCTATACGCCAGTGTACCCAGTATCGCTTCCACTGCGATGTCAGGGTGAACTTCGATACTCCGTCTGGAATACTTTGCACCACATACCCTTGGCTATTCTCAGAGTAGATACTGGCATGTACGCTGTCCTTATACATGTAAGCGTTGAGAGTACCGTTACCCTTAGCGAGGAATGAGAACACATAGTTCTTGCCTTGCCTGAGGTCGAGGATTCTTCCGCCCTCACCATTGAAGCGCAGAAAATCGCACATATTATTATTACTCTCGTCAGCCTTACCGTGCGCTACTGCGTATGCACCTTCGTATGCGTTGGCTGTTACGTCTTGAGTGACGAGCAGATTACTCTGCTGAGTGCTTGCCACAAGCGTTCTTGTATCGTCGAGCATATTGCCGCCAACGTAGTCGCAGTCTCGCTCCGATAGAGTCCAGCCCGTATACTCGTCTCCTTCCTCCAGCATCGGCATGCAGAACCATGCCTGAGCGGTGACGGTTGGTTTCGAATTTTCGTCGGCGTTATACAAGAAGATATTAACCTCAACGAAGTCTGTATCTCCAGAGTTGAAGGTGTTCGTCACGAGCTGCCAGTTGCCGTCGTTTCTCCGAAACGTCTTTCCCTTAGACGGTGGAATACTATTACCTCTCTTGTATGTCGTAGCGTCCGACTTAGAATATCGCTCCGTGTACAACATCGCATGAGGATTATCACACTTCACCCAGCACGAGAAGGTGTAATCGGTGTTCCTTTTTACAGGGATATTACCATACTCTCCTCTCCAGAAAAGTCCATAATACTGAAAACTGTCAGCAGCAGTAACGTTGACTCTAACTGCGTTCATCCCGTTGACGCCTTCTGTCATGGTCGGCTGAAAACGAGGGGATACGTCTACGAGTCCGTCTTGGCGGAAGGAAGTACCATATAGCAGATTCCGTCGTCCCACTTTCTTCTTATTGACACTCAACACAATATCCTTGGCTGTCTGCTGTATTGCAGACGTATATTGTTTAAGTGTTGTTGGAGATGGTGAGGACAAGTCACGCATAAGCTCTGTGTATTTCGTCTGCAGACTTTGCGCCGTAGCCTTAACGCTGCCCATATACTTAGCAACATTCACCGTAAAAGGCACTTGCACGCGATAAGGATTACCCCCAAGCATGAAAAGCAACACGACATACCCGCATGGTGCTGACACGACACCAGCTTCTGTCTGCACGTCAGAAATAGAATTGAGCTGCACCTCTATATAGCTACCCGAATCTTGATCAGTCTTGACAGATGCTGCAGCAGAGCAGTATGCCGCATTATCAATAGTAAGATTCTTAACCAGGCCTGACACATTCGCACCGCCTTGCATCACTCTCACAACTGCTTTCTTGCTCTGCAACACAGACGTAGGTACTTTTCCGGTGTCGTCAGTGTCAAAGACCAAAGGGCGCTCAATGAGAATGCTTATGCCGTCAGTTCCGTCAAGTCCGTCTGCTCCATCTGCTCCATCAAGCCCATCTTCTCCTTTATCGCCTTTAATGCCCTGTTCACCCTTTTCGCCTTGGTCACCCTTCTGTCCATCCTTACCGTTCTGAGTGATAGGTATGTCACAGGTAGCGAGAATTTTGCTTGGATTATATTCGCTTCCCTCGCACATATCAACTCTTACCGAATATAGCCCCGAATGACTTATCTCTTGCAACATACTGTAATAGCTATCCTCGTACTTAGGTTCAAAGTCGATGGAAACAGAATCGTGGTCAGATGGAGTATATTCGCTATACGCACTTCCGTCGTTAATGGTGAGTCGTAAGGTAACTGGACTTTCTTCCGTTGAAAAGCGATTGTCTCTCACGCCTTTCAACATCTTATAGCCTCTAACTACAAGATATTTGTCGCTCCCATATTCATCGCCCTTGTCGATATATCCATTCGTGTAGTCGATACTTCCATCAGAACTAAGCCTGATATAGCTCGGGGACGCCTCAAGGGTGTAGACAACAGCATCATCACCCTTCTCGCCCTGAGGTCCCTGGACACCTGTTTCTCCTTTAGGTCCCTGCACCCCCTGTTCTCCTTTTTCTCCCGACAGCACCTTCTGCCAGTCCGAAGTTCCGTCTTTCGGCTCCGAGTTGCAGCCGTTGGGGTTGACGCAAGTCCACAGTGCGTTGTTGTGGTTCACCTGGTCGTAATGGCTGTAACTCACGTCATTCTGCCACTCGCCTCTGTAGTTCACCATGTGCATAGCATCCCCAGTCGAAGATACCCACTCAAACGTTTTATTATAAAACCGTGAGCCGTCAGGCGAGAGCACGAATACCTCCTTGCCCTCATGCGAATATGAGCTAACGCCTCGCAGACCCACTATGCGAGGTGTACCATTGCCAGTACTCTCAAGCATCAATACTCCTTGACGTGTTGCATCCTCACTGGCACCATCGAGCACGATAGTGTCGCCAGCTGCAGGCGTATCGCTGCCCGTCATGCAGTCAGTAGCCGACAATGTCACCCAGTCAAACAGTCTACCACCATACAGCGCCGTACCATCTGCAGCCGTGATGGTCACAGGCTGAGTACTCACCTCTGTCACCAGTCGCCAGTAGCTCTTATTGCTCACACCCTCGTGTTTCCCTTCGAGGATATTGAAGCTTTGACAGCGTGCCTGGTCTTTCACGCGCCACAGGTTTTGCGTCGCCGTACTGCCATCATCTGCCAAGAGATAACACTTCCAGCCTGTCACAACACCCGATGCGGAGTATTGCTCTTCCACGTGCACAATTTTCGAGCCTGCGCCCGAAAGATATATATTTCCTCCTGCATAGGATAACTTACGAATCTCGAGCTCGTGGAAGATTGCCTTACACCACACCTCCAGCTCGCTCAGCGACAGGCGATAGCCGCCGTTTTTCGTGCGCAACAGCCCGAAGCCCTGCTGCGTATCCTCATCGTAGTTAGCTGAACGTACATCGTCGGTCTCGATACCTCCCTGTGCCTTCAGTTCCTTCAGCATTGTCACCACGTCGGCAAAGAGGGCTGCTGCCTTGAAGTTCACGTCTTGCTCGAAACCTACCTTTCCCTTAAAGGTCTCGTCCTGATCCTTGCGTGCGAAGTGATCGAGCGCCTCTGCCGAGAGGTCCACCTCTCCAGCCTTCGTGGCATAACCTGCAGTACCGGCATGTCCAGCCTGCTCTGCATACTGTGCACTGCCTGCCTCCTTAGCCTTGTCTGCCTCAGACGCGCGCCCCGCCTTGCTGGCATATTCGGCTTCTGTCGCAATACCTTGCAGGCGGGTTACCTTGGTTGTACCGCCGCCCGACGCGCCCGTGTTCTTGGGCTTGGTGTATATCTTCGTTTTAATCATATTCTAACACGATTTGAATGTTGTTCTAAACTTTTTCTAAAGCAATAAGCCTCTTTTTACTTTTTTACCTTTAAAAGCAAGAAGGCCCTTTTCCCCTTTTTACTTTTTTACCTTTTTACCTTTCAATCGGTCTCTTTCATCGTCACCTGTGCGGTGCCTTCTGTCAGATTACGGCTGATACCCTGTACAGCGAAGGTCTTGCCGATGGCAGGATGCCGGTAGAGGTTGAAAAGCGACACCGTACTGCCTTCGTCCATAAAGTTCTGTTCCATCAGCACCTTCGGCTCGTGCCATTCCTCCCAGTAGTCGTTCACGTAGTGCTGTTCTGGCTTCGCCTGTTCCTGTGTCCGCCTGTTGTATATTGAGAGCAGCGGTGTCGAAGTAGCCGTACATAGCGGAGAAGAGAGGAATACACTGTTTCCCACGCCCAGTTTCTTGCAGTCCGCGGCTGTCAGCGCGGTCGTGATCTTGAACTCCAGGTCATCCTTCTTGTTGACGAAGGCCTCCTGCGTGTCGCTCATATACACGATGTCGCTGTCGCCAGCTGGCACCTCAGCCTTACCGTTGTCGCTCACCACCTTCACCTCGAACTTCTCCACCATGATCGACGAGGTGTGTGCCAGGAGTGGCACGCTGCGGGTCGACCATTTCGTATGCCGCCAGAACGAGGGGTGCCTCCTCACGATCTCTTCCCATGTAATGTTCACAGGACCGAGGATAATGAATTTCACCTGTCCGCTCACCTTGTCCTCATACCTCACAGGGATGGCGGTTCCCTCTGCGTCTATGCCGTCGTAATACCACACATTGTTCTGCACATCGAACACCGTACCCACCATCTTGTCGCCTATCTTCGGGTCTACACCGATGGTGAAGCTCTGTGCGTAGTATTCGTCATCACTACTGCACTCGGCCCTGGTCTTGTACTTCTGCCACACGTAGTCCTGCTTCTCGCCGTTGCCGGTACCCGCTGTGTCCGTGCCGAGCTTCTCGCCCGGAGCCTTCTCCACCACGCACTTGTCGCCCACGATGAGCATACACGCCAGGATGGGCACCTTCGACAACTTATCTGTGCGGTCGCCATACGCACTGTACTGATACTCGTATTCCTGCGGACCTTCTGCCGTGTAGGGTATGAAGCCTGGGTTTCCCTCTATGTCGGGTCCCTTGTTCCAGGCGCTGCCCGTCATCGCTTCCAGCGCCTCGCACCAGTGCTTGCGGGTGTAGTATCTGCCGTCGCTGTTGTTGCGGCTCGGCACCGTCTTGTGCCAATAATAGGGGAACATCTGCGGATGTTCCTGCTCGTACAGGAATCTGTTGTAGAGTGTCGTACAGTAGTCCGTCATCTTCATCAGTGGGTTTAGCACCATCTTGCCCGATATCACTATATAGTTAGTCACCATCGGGTCGGCTGGCGACAGCACACCGCCCGCCACGTTGCCCGTATATTCTGCGCAGGGTATGGCGTTCTTGATGTCGTCTGCCGACGGCCGGTACTCACCCTCCGTGTCCTTGCCGTTGCCGTTGGTCGTTATCACCATGTAGTCGGTCATGCTGATGCTTGCCGTGGGCGAGTTGTCCGAGCCGTCGCCTCTCTTCTGCACCTTACCCGTGCTCACTATCAACGCCGCACACATCATCTTGCCCAGCATGTCTATCAGCTGCGTCTGGTCTGTTCCGCTTGTCAGTTCCAGCATGTTCCTGCCGTCGGGCGCATAGAAGGTCCATCGGGGATGATTCTTCACCAGTGCGAACCAGTCGGTCACCTTTGCACCGTCGTAAGTTGTCTTACCCTCGTTCATCACCATCTCCTCGATGCCGTCATACGCAGCCCAGCCCTCACCGTCGGCACTGTACTCCGTCAGCAGCAGCTGGCGCTTGCCGTACACACTCTCCAAGGAGTCGCTGTCTAACGGGTCGTCCACCAGTTCCTCTGTCTTCGTCACGCTCGCCGTCAGCAGCAGCTGGTTGTAGGTCTCGCCGATGCTTATCTGTGTGTCGCAGTCTGCCACGATGGCCGTCTCCACCGTCACCTTCTTCGGCCTGGTCCGTATATTTTTCAGGCCACCATCTATGTTGTGCCATATCGTAGCCTCACCAGCCCTTATCGTCTCCCAGCTGAAGATATACATCCTCCAGCCGTCCTGCACGATATGCAGGTTGAGATAGCGCAGCACCTCTCTCAGCACATCCTCCTGTGTCCACACGTCGTCCTCCTCGTCGCCAAGAAAGAGCAGCTCGCTGATGCTTAGGTCGTTCAGGATGGAGTAGTGGCGGGCGTTGGTAGCGTCGATGGCCTTCGACCCGTCATACAGCACAGCCGTCTTTCTGCCGCCCGATATATCCAGGTTCTCCGTCACCCCCGTCAGTATCTCGCTCACGATGTCATGGAAGCTGCGCTGGCTGGCCTGCAGCTTCACGCTCTCATACGATGAGCCTGCGGTGCCCACGTTCCGATAGTTGCTGTATTGCAGTGCACCCAGTGCGTCCACACACGTCAGCTCCACCTCGTCCCACACCTCATTGTAGCCTTGCGAGAATGCCTGAGGCTCCAGGTAGCCTGCGAATACACAGCGTCCGCCCTCGTAGATGTTCACCACCGCATCACGGCACGACGAGCAGAAGAAGTCAGCCACGTAGTTGCGGCACAGCAGTCTTATGCTCGCCTGGCTCATCAGCAGCACGTCGAAGCTGTCGTTCACCTGCGTGCTCGTCTCCACAGGGTCCTCGCTCCAGCTGATGTCGCTTCCCTCGCCACCTATCTCCACCTCCTTCGTGCGGTCCCCGTGGGTCAGTATCTCCACCTTCACCTCCACGTCTCTCTCGTTACAGTAACTTCCGTGTATATACATATCTGCTTTTTTTTACTTTTTTACCTTTCAATCAGCAAGAAGGCTCTTTTTACCTTTTTACTTTTTTACCTTTTTACCTTTCAATCAGATCTTAATGTTCGAGCGTCTGCGATTAGAGCGGGTCTCGTTGGCGGTCACCAGTACGATGTCCCTGCCTCTTATCTTGCCCACCACGCTGCCAGCCTTCACGCCGCCTGCGCCTCCTGCCATCAGTCCCGTCAGCACGTCCGTGTTCACCGTCGGCTGCATCCTGCCGTTGGCGATGGCGAAGAGTTGTGCCTGCTGGGCTGCGTTCAGTATCATCTCGCCAGAGTTCACACGTGCCAGCACTCGGTCGCCGCTCTTACTGTTGCCGCCCACGATACCACCTGTGGCAAACTGGCTGATCGTCGCCACCATGCTCACGAGCTGCGCTGTACCCGATATTCCGAAGGCTAACCATGTTATCCAGCTCTGCTTAGCAGCATCGGTCATCGCTGTGGCCAACGACAGCGCTAATTGTCCGATGGCTGCCATCACCAATCCTGCCTTGGCTGCTGCCGAGTCGCCACCCAACTGCTGCATGGCACCACCCAGAGCCTGGCAGGCCGTACCGGCTGCAGCGAAGCCCTTAGCGGTAGGGTCGACTATGCCTTGTATGTCTGTCATCGCCTTCCTTACGCCCTCAAAGTTGCCCAGGTCTACATTGCCTAAGCCCTTGATCTTTTCGAAGTCTTCCATCTTCTGCGTCAGCTTCTCCAGGCGTTTGGGGTCGGCCTGCACCTGCAGAGGGTGCTCCTTCAGATACTTCTGCATGTCGTCGAACGACTCCTGCAGCTGCTCTGCCATGGGTTTGATGGTTTTCTTCACCTCTATGGGTGGCGGAACCTCCACGCCTATGCGTACCTTCAGGAAGTAGAGGTCGCGCTGTAGCGCCTCCATCTCGTTGTTGAGCGACTTGGCGGTTGCCTCGTTGGCAGTGGCGTAAAGCTGTCTCCTTTTCTCGTCAATGGCCTTTGTATACCAGTCGATGCTACCCTTCAGTGGGTCGTTCTCGTCGGTCACGGACGGGGTATGGTTGGTAGTTCCGCCACTTCCGGCTCTGCCGCCTGTGCCGGGCGGAGGTGTCGCACTATATCCCTCTGTATGTACGTATGATGCCGACTTTTCTACCATTGCCTGCATACGTTTGTGGATTGCCTTTTCCTTTCGCCGTGCCCGGTTGAATTTTGCCTGTGCTTTTTCGAGCTCGCTCGAACCTACCTCCTCGCGCTTCTCTATGGTGACATCAGGAGCATTGGGGTCGCCTCCCGATACGTGTGTGATTGTTTTTATCTTCCGTTTGGTGCTGTAGGTTCTTGTCTTTCCGTTCTCGTCTTTAAGGATATCATGCTGTTGCTGTCGCAGATTCGCAGCCTCATTGGCAAGTTTACGTAGGGTTATCTCGTTGATCATCTGGTCGCAGTACATCTTCGAGTTCTTGGTCAGAGCGGTGTACCATTGTGCGACGGTGGAGTAATAGCCCATTGCTTCACCATACTTGGTATTCATTTCGCCAACAAGTTTTTTCTCCTCTTCCTTGCTGCCTTTGAAACTCTTCAGTTTGAGAATGTTCATGTCCATCTCGCTGCGTACTCCTGCAATCTCCTGTGCTGTCTGCTGATGAGCCTGCTTGGCACGCTGTTCCGCCTCTGTCAGGCCGTCCACCTTGTCTGCTGCTTCGTCACTACTATTCATGAGGTAATTGATAGCTTCAGTAAGTGCCACGATAGCGATACCTACACCTGTGGAGATCAGTAGACCTTTGACAGCTGCACTCAGTGCCCTTGTGGCTACAGCCGCAGTGGTGGCCCCTACAGTTTCTCCGTTGAGCGTTGCCGTCAGCACTCTCACTATCGCCGTCATACCAACCTTTGCCCTGCTTGCCGCCTCGACCGCCACCGTCACCGTGCCGAAGGCTTTGGTGGCGGCATACAGTGAAGTAGTGAGTTTTACCACACCTGTTATAGTGACGGTTATCTGTGAAGCCATGGTGACGTATGGTGCAATGCCTTGTACAAGCGCACCCATTTGCTCCTTAATATCACCAAGAGTATTCTCCAGTTGCTTCTGTTTTCCTGCGTCAGTCTTGGCCAGCTCGGCATTCATGTTGCCTACGTTCTGCGTGATAACTTTAGCGAGCATAGCAGCACGTTCGCTCTCGGTACCATACTGGAGTACCTTCTTCTGGGATTCGTCAAAGGTTATACCGACACGCTGCAAAGTCTCCACCTGTCCCTGCATTGCCTTGCCCATCATATTGCCGATACTGACAGCATCTTGGTTGGTTGCATTCAGTCCGTTCTGTTGTGCCACAAGATTATTCATGGCAGGAATGAGCACGTCGAGACTCCGCTTGTTTTGTAGAAAGGTTGCCATCTGCTGCGCTCCACTCAACTGCACCTCGTCGCCTATTACACCTAACTCTTGCTGTGCTGAGCAGAGATTTTTAATACTCTGTATCTGCTCATCAGTGGCTGCCATACGTTGACGCATGATGGTCTCTATTTGAGTTTCTGCCACGAGCTGTACCTGGTAAGCAGAGGTTAGGTCGCTTACCACGCCCTGCAGTTCTCCGATAGAGCTTTGTAATACATCAATAGCTTGAGCCGTTTCCGCCCAGGTTAATACGCTGCGTTTCGCCTTCTCACTCTCATCTTGTACGGACCGCACGGCTCTGCCCAGTTGTTCTGCATCCATGGTTACCTTCTTCAAGGTACCCTTGTCGTCCACTTTTATCGTAAAACTTACTTCCTTTGCCATTTTTATATCGTTTTTGTTTGGTCGTTTCTGATTTTATGTTTATATTTGCAGCGTGTCATATATTAAACAATAACACAATGGATAGAAAAACTAAAGTCGTCATCAAGAAGAGAGCCACAAAGAATAAATCCACAAGGGGTATCACACGGATAATGTTCGCTCTGGCAATACTCTTCTTTATGCTCTGCCAGTGGCAGACTAAGATATACTTCGGCGGAAACCATTCTTTCGGGGTGGTGTTTCCTATGATGGTTTTCGGCAGTCTGTCCGGATTGTTCCTCCTGTTCTTTCTCGGGCTTCTCGTTAGCAAGCTGGGGGACTAAATTATTCATTCCCAATTATCCTATAACCCCGCTCGCTTCTTTGCCTCCCTGTACCGTTCCATGATTTCCTCACGGCTCTGACCATTTTGTCGACTTCGGCAAGATGTTGCCTTCTGTTCTTCACTTTCCCATGGGAACTTCATGAAGTCCTGCGCCCTCAGCTGCTTCTTCGAGTAGGGCTGCAGAGAGCACAGACACTGCATCCTCATACGCTCCCATCTGCCACGCTCCAGGTCCGTCTCCCGTTGCCACCATGCGTCATACGCCGCGTAAAACTCAGAAGGGGTGCATCGGCAGAAGTCATCCTTGCTCATACCCATACACCCCATCGCTACGCCCTGCAGATGCTCCACATCCGTTGGCTCATATTCGCAGCCATCAGCCGACGAAGCTTCGCCGGCTATTTTTTTTTATCTTCACCCGTCTGTGCCATAGCCTCGTTCCAGGCGTTCAGGTCGTCGGGAGTAATCTGGCAGCAAAACGTCTCAAAGTCTGTCTCGAAGTCCACTCCGTCGGCCTTGCAAGCACACTTCACGCAGCACCACATAAACATCAGAAGCTCCTCGATGTCGCCACCGCTCATCTGGCTCACGTCCTTCTGCATGTTGCGCTTATACAGCAGCATGGCGCCCATCGTCAGGCGGCAGGGCAGCTCCCTGCAGCCTACGGTGATATATGATATACCTTTGTTCATAGCTTAGTCTACTACGTTTTGATTACCCTCGTCGGCAGAGTGGTCCGTTGTGGCCGCCGCCTGCAGACCTGTTGTCTGTTTCTCCACCTTGCCGCAGTTCTCCAGCTGGATGGAGTACTTCGAGTCGTCGCCTGCCTGGGCGTCGAGGTCCAGCGAGGTGATAATAAACTTACCCTTGTAGCCACCGGCTGTCTTGCCCGAACGGCTGCCTGCCTCGCGCACGTTGTATGCCACGTCAACAGGAGTGCCGCTTATCTGCATATCCTTCAGCTGGTCGTAGGTAGGAGCGTCCGTGGTGCCGTCTGTGCACACCACGCCGTCGGCGCTGATGCTCTCCGAGTAGCTCTTCACGTACTTTTCCTTCCACTTGCCGCTCGCAGCCTCCTTGGTCACTCGCTCGCCTGTCTCCGTCTGTGTCGTTATCTTACAGCCGGTACTGAAGGCAAGCGCACCGCCACCCACCGACAGGATGAGGTCGGTTCCGTCTAATATATGTTCCATATTCTATTCTCTTTTTTGATAATTAATCAATAAATAAACTATAAAGGTCAATCCGATAACCGCATACGTCCACATCGCCCAGTCGTGTTCGGGAGGCTTCTTCTCTTCCACGCTTTCTACACCGTTATAACGGCTTTCTGATACCGTTCTATTCGTTTTAGAAGAAGAACTCACCGAAGTGCTACCAGCTGACTCCTCGCCCTCTGTATGATTCTGCCCCTTCGACCGTCCACGTCCCTCGATGCGATAACCGCCGCCATCTATCGGCATGACGAGCCACGTCTGTTCCCACTGATTATCAGCCGTCGTGCTTGACCTCGTCTGGCTCATCGTCAGCGCCGTGTCGTGGCTTACGCTGCTGTCTTGGCTTGCGCTGCTTGCCTGTTGTGTCTGTTGCGTCTGCGTCAGCGCCGTCTTCTTGGTTCTGCAGCTCGCCGCTGACAGGACAAGAAGCACGATGAGGACACAGCTGTATAGCCTCGATAGCCCTTGTGAGGCGGTTGAGCGCATAGCGCGTGCGGGCGTTCTCGCGGTTGAGTTCCCCGATAGCCTTTGCATTGTCTTCTGCTGCATCGTTCAGTTCTTTTTGTTTTGCCAGGAGTTCCTTGCTCACGTCGCCATACATCTCCTTGAAGGTGTCGTGTATGCGCTTCGCCTGCTCGGCCTCCTTTACTTTTCGATTGGCTATCCAGACGATGGCAGCACCTATGCCGCCGCTCGGGATAGCCCACTGCAGGATGTTCATAATCATGTCTGTCATCGCCTTTCTAACCGTTTGAATTTAATGTTAAGTATATGATGAAGATTTGAAGCCTTGTTAGCCTGCCTTATAGCCGCTGTAGATCACACCGCCGGCATCCTCCTTCTTAGGCATACAGATGAAGTAGTGACGATAAGACACTAAGTTGCGCTGATACTGAGGATCACTCTCCGCAGGGCTGTAGTACATCTTCGTCTCGCCTGTGGCCTTGAACACACGGGGCACGTAGAATGCGAACGAGCACTGGAACTCGCCTGCCTTAGGTGTGGCGCCAAGGGCGTTCTTCACGCCTGCAGTACTGTAGGTAGGACAGGCACCATACTCGTAGATGTCAAAGCCGTAGAGACGGCCTACGGTACCGTCGTTGCGGTTGATGTTATACTGCTCCTTGAAAGCCTGATCAGTCTCGAGGAGGTCGTTCACATGGTCCGTACAGAGCACCAGGCGACGGTCGGTCACAGGCACACCTAATGCGTCGAACTTACGCTTCAGAGCCACAACGTCGTCAATGCAGAGCTTGATGCGCTTGGTGGCGGTATCCACTGCGCCTGTAGTCACGAGCACCGGAGTCTTGTCTGTGTTCTTCGTAGGACAGAGCGCATGGGCTGCCTTGGCATACTTGGCATCGTTCAGGGCGTTGGCACAACTTTCCTTCACGCGGGCCATCTTTTCGTAACTGAGAGCATACAGCTCGTCGTCGGTCACTGGCACCACCTTGGTCTGGAACTTGTCAAGCGAGAAGGTCTTGTCGCCGTCCTCTAACTCCTGAATGTCCAATGGGTAGGTGGTGTTGTTGACAAGCACCTGTGGGTCGGCACCCACATCTACAAGGTGAATCACGTCGTTGCTAACGATAGAACTCTGGTCGGGCACACCGTTGAGCCATGCTGCGTCCAGTTTTCCGCGCAGAGCCTTGATCAGCTCACCTGTCCACACCTCTGTCAGCACACCATCATAGGCTGCATCCTCAGGCATGAAGCCAGGCACTGCGATGGCGATGAGACTGGCCACGATAGCACCGCCAATGGCGCTGCAGCCCAACAGCGTTGCGATAATTCCACCCACAATGGCATTGAAGAGCAATGCCGTTATGATCTTGATAATTGTTTTCTTTTTCATTGTCGTATATCTTTTTATTTTTTTACCTTTTTACTCTTTTACCTTTTTACCTTTAGGCTGGTTCAAATCCGTACTCAGCCTTATAGAGGCGCACGAATTCATCGTGATGGTTATCATGCAGGTCCATCATCACGTTGGCTGGCACGGCACTCAGCTTCTCGTACTTCGAGTAGTCTTGTGGGTCTGCCACGATATTACCCTTGTCGGTTCGGTGCAGGGTAGCCGTAATCTTTCCCTGGGGCTGCATGGCCGACAGGGTGAGGTTCAACTGCTCCAGACCCAACTTCTTACCCAGTTCCACGAAGTGGTCCTTCATACCTGCAGCGAGTCGCTTCTCGGCGATGGCGGTTTCCACCGCACGTGTGACAGCGGCCAACTCCACGGCCTGTTGCTGCGCCTGGAGTGTCTGTACCTGGGTCTCCAAGGCGGTTACCCTACCTGCCGCAAGATTGAGGCTTGCGAGCTTCTCATTCACTTCTGCTTCCGTTGCGGTCTCCTTCAGACCCAACTTGATCGCTAAATCTTTTAATTCCATTTCTTTGTTTTTTAATGGGTTTTTACTTACATTATCTAATAGGGGAAGAACGCCGTCAATGGCATTCTGTCCTGCTGAAAGTGAGATAGTCTTGCCTTCATGAGTGAGCACGATGGCGTCATCATTGCCGCCAATATCTACCACACTCACCTCGATGAGTTTCGATCTCGTCACCGTCGGTCTCTGCTGACCCTCAACGAGCAGTTGCTTGTCGTCGCTCATCTCCAAGACCTGGAAGTTCGCGCTCACCATTTTCACGCTGCCGAACTCCCATTGCTTCTTCAGCTGCTTAGACAGTTCCGTAGCCTCGTCAAACACCAGCTCGCCAGTCACGTCCTGGCCTTCCACCTTTATATCCTTCACCAAGCCCACCACCTTGCCACGCTCGTGCATGTAGAGCAGCACGGGGTTGCGCTGATACTGCGCCAGGTCGATACCTGATGTAAGGATTCGAGTGCCGTAGCAGTTCACGCTCTCATTACTGATTCTTACTCGTTTACCTTTGCTCATATCTTTTTACTTTTTTACCTTTTTACCTTTAAAAGCAAGAAGGCTCTTTTTACCTTTTTACTTTTTTACCTTTTTACCTTTAAAAGTTTTTTTCGGATGCAATATTACTAACTTTTCGCATAACCTCCAAAAAAGTATGAAATGCTTGCACACTTCCGTGAAGCCGCTGCACACTATTTTTGCAGATTGCCCAAAAAGTCGCAATTTTGCAATACCAAACCCGCAGGGCATCAAGCTCCTCCGTGGTTTTCTATTTACATCATAACAATATTAGAATATGACAAAAGCAGAATTAGAACGTAAGAAGAACCTCGCCCGAACCCTCTATATGGCGGGTAAGGAACAGGCAGAGATAGCCGAGCAGATTGAGGTATCAAGGGTAACAATATCCAAGTGGGCCAACACGGAGGGATGGAAAGAGCAGCGGGCTGCCAAGAACGTGACGCGACCGGAGCTGGTCAATAAACTACTCCTCACCATCGACACCCTCATCAGTCAGGTAAACGAATCCGGCGACCCGGACAAGATATCCGGATTAGGCGACCGATTGGCCAAACTCTCGTCCGTTATTCAGAAACTCGACAAGAAAGCCAACGTAGTGGATGCCATCGAGGTGTTCGTGGCCTTCAGTAAGTGGATGCAGTTCCGCGCACAGACCGACCCAAACATCACACCCGAACTTCTCAAGACATTCAACTATTACCAGGATCTCTTCATCTCCGACAAGATGAACAATGGTTTTAGTTGTGAACTCTAAGGTATAACAATAATAATAGAAGCAAAGAAGGATGGCAACACTATCAGAGAGAAAACAGGCCATCGAGGCATGGCGGGAACATTGCAAGCAGATAGCAGCGCTTACCGACACCTCGCTCATGGCTCCCGAAAGCAAGACGGACAGAAAGAAACGTATTGCTTCCCTGCAGAGGGACTATGCTGCCTTCTGCGAATATTATTTTCCTCACTTCCTGCAGCTCAAGGATAAGACCACCGGCAAGGTATTGCGCACCATCCACAATGCGCCGTTCCACAATCAGGCAGCCCGCAAGGTGAAGTCAACGTCCAATCTGAAGGCGGTATTCATGTGGCCTCGTGGTCACGCCAAGAGTACCCATCTGGACGTTTTCCTGCCCCTGTGGCTCATGTTTCAGCCTCTCAGGCTCATCAACTTCATGGTCATCGTGGGCAAGAGTGAGGACGCTGCCTGCCGACTATTAGGTGATATCCAGGCTGAGTTAGAATACAACGACCGACTCAAGGCGGATTTCGGAGAACAGAAACCCTCTGGTGGCGACTGGACCGATGGTGAGTTCAAGGCACAGTGCGGCGTCAAGTTTCTCGCCTGCGGACGCGGTCAGAGTCCTCGTGGTCTGCGCGACCGTGAGGCACGTCCTGACTATATCGTCATCGACGACCTTGATGACGATGAGCTCTGCAAGAACGAGAAGCGTGTCCGTGAACTCACCTCATGGGTCAAGTCGGCTCTCTTCGGTTCCTTGGACGTGGGCCGTGGCCGCTTCATCATGGTGGGCAACCTCATTTCCAAGAACTCCGTGCTCTTCAACATCGCCCACACCAAGGGCGTGTTCCTCTCCAAGGTCTATGCCGTGGATAAGAACGGAGACCCTACATGGCAGGAGAAGTGGACACGCGAGGAGGTGGATGCCTACCGTGAATTCGTGGGCTACCGCGACTGGAACAAGGAGATGATGCACAACCCTATCAAGGACGGTACCATCTTCCGCCACGAATGGATCAAGTATAAGCGTATGCCGAAGCTCTCGAAGTACGATGCCTTAGTCTGCTACACCGACCCATCCTGGAAGTCCACCACAGAGAACGACTACAAGGCGTGCCGACTCTGGGGAAGCATCGGCAAGGAACTGCACCTGATAGACTGCTTCGTGCGTCAGGACACCACGGGTGCCATGGTGAGATGGCTCTACAATCTCTACGAGCGAAGCTTGGAAGAAGGCGCAAGTATCCAATTCTACATGGAGGCAAACCTGATGCAGGATACTGCCCTCGATGAGTTTGCTGCAGAAGGCGACCTGCGTGGCTACCAGCTACCCATCACGGCCGACAACCGCAAAAAGCCCGACAAACTGCAGCGTATCGAGTCCGTAGCTCCACTCTGGGAGCGTGGCGTGGTATTCTACAACGAGGCGCTCCGAGACTCCGAGGATATGCAGGTGGGCATCGACCAGACACTCTCGCTCGAACACGGCAGCCGTGCGCACGACGATGCGCCCGATGCCGACGAGGGCGCCATCTATATCCTCCAGAAGCAGGGCAGAGTGGCTGCCTTCGTTCCGAGAATAGTCAAGAGAATGCGCCCAAAGAATTCATGGTAGTAGACAATTCAACACTCAACATTCATCATAAAAAAACTATGAGTTTCATCACACAGGAAGACTTCAAGGTCGTGAGCAGCGAAGCTTCGCTCAAGGCCATCACGGGTGCCGACCCGGATAACATCAGCAACGCCATTGCGGAGGCACAGGAGGAAGTGGCAGGCTATCTGCGACCTAAGTACGACACCGACCGCATCTTTGCTACACAAGGCGATGAGCGCAACCGCCAGCTCGTCATGTACACCGCCGACATCGCGCTCTACAACATGTCCGCATCGCTCCCCAACCGTATGGGCTACGAGACCCGCAAGGAGCGTTACGAGAGGGCCGTCAAGTGGCTCGAGGGCGTACAGGCGGGCAAGATAGTACCCGACCTGCCCGTCGCCACTGACGAGTCGGGCAACGACATCTCGCAGGGAGGTGTCCTGGCATACGGCAACGGGCCCGACCGCCACAGCTGGTAAAGTATTAGTCGGAATAATAATCGGTAGGAAGGCTCTTTTTACCTTTTTACCTTTTTACTTTTAAATTAAACATTAAACGAAAATGGCAAGATTGAACATAAATAGAGCCAAAGACCGCATAGAGGATGCCTGGAGAGCATTCCTCGGCCGACCGCAGCTCTGGAGAACCAAATATGGTAACATCGAACTGGTAGGCAAGAACAACCGCCGACAGGTGGAAAGCATCATCGCCAAACTGCAGCGTACCACCGAAGCACTCACCAAGGGCGACATACAGAAGTGGCGACGTGCGTGGCAGCTCGCCATCAGCGTGGAAAGCCCCAACCGCCAGGCGCTCTACGACATCTATCGCGATACTGAGATAGATGCCCACCTCTCTGGCTGTATCGACCAGCGAAAGGGCTTCGTCATGTCTCGCTCTTTCAAGTTGGAGGACAAGAACGGCACACCCAACGACGACCTCAACCACTTCCTCGAGCAGGAATGGTTCGTGGAGTTCTGCCGCCTCGTGCTTACTACTCCCTACTGGGGTCATTCGCTCATCGAACTCGGAGACCTCGGTACCGATGGAGACGGATGCCTCGCTTATAACAGCGTGTCGTTGGTGGATCGTAAGTACGTCATACCCGAGCACCACCGCGTCATCACCGACCTCGGACAGGACTGGACCACTGGTATCGACTACCACGAGCCGGAATGGTTCGGCAACCTCATCGAGGTGGGCAGACCCGACGACCTCGGCCTCTACCTCAAAGCTTCGCTCCACTGCATACCTAAGAAAAACGTACTGGCGGCATGGGACGTCTTCAGCGAGATCTTCGGTATGCCGCTGCGCGTTGCCACCACCAGTTCGAGAGACCAGAAGGAGGTGGACCGTATCGACGACATGATGGCGCGCATGGGTCAGGCTGGCTATGCCGTACTGCCTACGGGCACAGAAATCCAAATCGTAGAAAGCGCCAAGAGCGACGCATTCAACGTTTACGACAAGCGTGTGGATCGTGCCAACTCTGAAATCTCCAAACTTATCATCGGCCAGACCATGACTATCGAGGATGGAAGCAGTCTCTCGCAGAGCCAGACCCACCTGAAGGTGTTTGAAAACTTAGTGGAGAGCGATGCCAAGTTGCTCGCCAATACCATCAACAACCAGCTGATTCCTCGCATGATCAGCCACGGTTTCCCTCTGCAGGGTTATCACTTCGCATGGGATGACAGCCCAAGCTACACCCCGGAGCAGCAGATGGAGTACGAGAAGATGATATCCGACCGATACGAGGTGGACGGCAAGTACTTCGCCGACAAATACAATATGCCCGTAGGTGAACGCATCCAGCAGCCTTCACTCTTCGGCAGCGAACCTGCAGACACGAAGAAAGACACAAAGGAAGACCCGAAGGACAACAAAAAGGACCTGAAGAATTTTTTCGACTGAGCCCCGAAGCTTACGAGGGGCTACACTCGAGATACAAGGAGATACTGAAGGGCATGGACGTGCCCGACGCTATCCAGCTCATGGGCGATAAGCAGTGGCAGGAGATCAAGTCGCGGCTTACTGGTAAGTTCAATAAGATGATGAAGGGTCTCTTCCGTCAGAAGGGAGCGCAGCTCGACATCAACATCCTGGCAAGCGACGAGGCACAGGATTTCATCACCACCCATGCAGGCATCCTTGATGGCGGCTTCCAAAAGGTAGAGATGAGCGACAAGATGCGCGAGCGGCTTACCCGCTCCAACTACATCTTCTCGGGCATCAAGACGTTCCACGAGCTCAACGAGGCTTTCCCCTCCATGCTCGATGAGAATGGCAATAAAAAGCCGTTCGAACGCTTCCTGAATGACGTCCGAAAGATCAACGACACCTACAATGCCAACTATCTGCATGCTGAATACAACTTCGTACAGGCTTCTGCCACCATGGCGGCGAAGTGGGAACAGTTCAGCGAGGATGGCGACCGATACTATCTGCAGTACCGCACGGCCAAGGATGACAAGGTGCGCCCAGAACACGCTGCCCTCGATGGGGTGACACTCCCGATGAGCGACTCTTTCTGGGAAACCTATTACCCACCGAATGGATGGAACTGTTTCCTTCCTAATACGCCCGTACTTACCGCTAATGGCTGGAAACATATCGCCATCATCAAGAAGGGAGACTTAGTAATCGGAGGAAGTGGAGAGTTCCGTGAGGTAACAGCCACGCTTTCCCGTCCGTTTGAGGGCGACCTTGTAACTATCATCACCAAAGGGGCGAAATCCACATGCACCCCAAATCACCGCTTCTGCACAAGGAGAGGATGGGTCGCTGCGGAAAACCTTCACAAGGGAGATATAATTATCCAGGTCGGTGAACGTTCTCCGCTTCACCTGCTCGTTCACGCAGTAGGCAACACATATACCCTCCTTTGCTATGCACTGATGGCGTGTATAAGAAAGGGGAAAGCGGTTGCGTCCCTGGCAGTCAACCACAAGCCTGAGTTCTTTAATAAAGAAATCTACGATGTAGCCTCCAATAAGCTTGCGAACCTCGAATGGAAAGCCCATTGCAAGGAGGTGGCTTCGCATGATTTCTTCGCTTTCACTCAATGGCAAACCCAGTGCGCTCATCCGCTCTGGATGAAGCTTGCGAGTGGCAAGGGAATTTTCGATCGCATTCTTTCTTACAGATGGTCGAAGCAAAGAAGAGGTGCGCTTCAATTTGTTCGATATATCACGAATGAGGGCGCTATTTTCCTTGGTCTTACCCTGGCGCACGTGAAGTCCTTTAGCTGCAAGTTCATGGTTTGTCTGAGCAAGACGTTTGGCTGCATCCTTTCTTCTTTCTTCCGCTCCAATCCATTGAACGCGGACAGCTGCGCTTCCATGCCTGATAGGGATGCCCAGTATGCTAAGAATGCGATGCACGGTTCTTCCGTTCACCTTCCAATAAGCAACGAGCCATCTGAAGCTTCTCTGTTCTGTGACGTATCTGAATTTTGCGGCATCAAGGATATTCATTCCTTCGATGGCTTCCACTCGTTCTTTGATTTCTTGAGAAATACCTTTTTCCATAATCGTTATGTGTTGGTTGAGGGCAAAGTTACAAAAAAGAATCGAAATACCAAGGTGTTTAACCTCTCTATCGACAAAGATGAGTCGTATATCGTGCCCGTAGGCATTGCACACAACTGCCGCTGTACCGTGGTACAGGTGCGCAAGCAGAAATATCCGGCTACAGAGCACGCTGAAGCCATGAGCAGGGGCGAGGAAGCCATGAACGGAGAACGATACAATATTTTCCGCTTCAACAGTGGCAAACAGGGCAAAACCATGCCCGACTACAATCCTTATACCATCAAGCGGTGTAACGACTGCGATGTGGCGAAGGGAAAGCTAAAACTTTCATTTGTACCAGAAAACAACTTGTGCGCTTCATGTATCAAGACTCGCGAATGCTGGGCAAGACGACAGGAAGATGATCCCGAGACATTCTACGAATGCGAAACAAGGCGCGGCAAGGTTCGTGTAAGTTCTAAACACGGCAAGACGGAAAAGAAAGAAAACGTAAGGGTTGCAACATATCTTGCCGAAAAACACGAGCACGAAATAGACCTTATCGCAAATCCCCAAAACGAAACTTCTGCAGATAGTTTTAACAGAATATTAGGAATAGAGCAGGAATACAAGGTTAACACCACACCTACAAAAAGCTCTATCGACAACCTGATAAGAAAGGGGGCAAAACAAGCAGACGATATAGTTTTATTCGTTGATTCTGGAATCTCGTTAAACGATTTAAGCAGCGCTCTACATGATAGAGTTAGAAGAACAAATCTGAAAACCGTAATGATTGTTATAGACGAAAAGGATAAAACCTATACCTATGACGAAATTACAGCAAAAGGATTTAAAATAAGACAGGCAGACTTGAAATAATCAAGACTGCCTGAATGTGGGGTCCAAACCTCTTACGAGGAATGATCCGCTGCAAAGATACAATAATATTTTTAAACTTGCAAGAATATGAAAGAAAAAATCAAAGAGTCTTTGTCTTTTTTGGACGAAATGAACCAAAAAAGCAAGGAAGAAAAGAATAAGCAATGGACTACGACCATAGAAATAGCAAAAATGATAAGAGTAAAAACAATAGACCGGCCACTGAGCCTATGGGGCAGAATAAAGCAGAGACTATATACTTCATGGGAATATCCTCGCTTGATTCTTCGTAGTCAGGATCCTCTCTGGTCAATTCTTGATAGCGATTGTTGTAAATTGTTATCTGTAATGAATAGTAGCGAAACATATAAGCCACACCCCCAGCAAGAGCTAAGAATAATAACAGCACACCAAGAGTTGTCAAAACAAGAATGCAACGGCTTGACTGCGGTCTATCACAAAGAGCAGCTAATAGCCCAAGTACAGTGGCATCTAACATTGTCAGATGGGAAAGCAACTTTAGTAATAAACCTTCCGTCTGTGATTGGTTCTCGACTAATTCCTTCATTGCACCAGTGGAATACTTTGATAAAAATTTCATAATCTATAAATGTTTTAAGTTATACAATACGCAAACTTATAATAAACATTTTAATTCCACAAGAATATGAGCAAGAAAAAACAAGATTACGATGAATTTATAGAAAAATTCAAGCCGAAGAAGACAACAGACGACTGCTATACCCCCCCACCTGTGTATGAAGCAGTATTAGACTGGGCACGAAAGCACCTCGATATTGGCGACCGCCCTGTGGTACGCCCATTCTATCCTGGAGGAGATTTCGAGCACTTCGACTACCCCGACAACTGCGTGGTAATAGACAACCCTCCGTTCTCCATCTTCTCGAAGATTTGCAACTGGTACGTAGAGCATGGCATACCGTTCCTTCTCTTCGCTCCAGCCATGAGCAGCATCAGACAGAACGTCACCTATATCGGTGCGTCATGTACCATCACCTACGAGAACGGAGCGAATGTGAATACCGCATTTGTCACCAACATGATGGGCGACCTCATCTGTACCACTGCTCCCGACCTCCACAAATCCGTAAAGAAGGCCAATGATGACAACCTGAAGCAAAGCAAGAAGACCCTCGCAAAGCTTTCCTTCCCCGACTGCGTGCTTCGGGCCACCACGCTGCAGACCATGAGCCGGGCAGGCGTCGAGTTCTGCGTAAGAAGAGAGCAGGGATGTGTGGTCGGTCAGGCGTGTGAAAGCAAAAAAGGAGAGTTCGGAAATTCTATCCTGCTATCCGATATAGCTACAGCAGAGAAGTTGGCAGCAGAGAAGTTGGCAGCGGAGAAGTTGGCAGCGGAGAGACTGACCCTCACGGAGAAATCCAAGGCAATTATAGCACAGCTGAACAGCCCCTACTAAGGCTGGGCCTCTATCCCTACTACCGATGAGCCTCGGTCCCTATTAGGGATGGAGCCTCGTCCCTATAGGGATGCAAAAACAATATTCTAACGGTGTTCTATCACCATTATATTCACATTTTAATCTTAAAAAGTAAATGATCAATTACAGTATTGCAATGTTGGGCAACCCTGCCAAGAAGCAGGACCCAAAGAAAGCCTACGGTGTGGCTCAGTACACCGAGAAGATGACACTCGCCGAGTTCAGCGAGCATATCTCAAGCCACGGCAGCACATACGACGCAGAAGACGTGGAAGCTATCCTTGGAAAAGCCGTGAAGTGTCTGCGCGAAATGCTCCTTGCCGGCAAGAAAGTGGAGTTAGGCAAGCTCGGAGAATTCTACGTCACCCTGCACGGCAAGGGCACGGAACTCGCCAAGGACTACAACCCTGCCACCTGTGTGGAGAAGGTGAACGTGGTATGGAATCCTGGCAAGCTCTTCGAGAACCTGAAGAAGGAAGCAGCCTTCAACTTCGTGGCAAGCCGCAACGAGCAGGAAGAAGCTAAGCGAAAAGCCAAGGCGCAGAAGGACGACAATGGCAACACACCGCCTGCCTCGGGAGGTGATAGCCCAGCGCAAGGGGGCGGTGGTTCCTCGTCATCAGACGCGTCACAGGGCACACAGCCCGGAGGTGGAGATACACCACAGGGTGGAGGCGACGGCGAATAGCTCTTACTTGAGCCAAAAAAAAGGGGGCTGCATCATCACGATGCAGCCCCCTCTGTCGTTTCAGGGTTCGCCAACCCCGACCACCTGCAGCTATGTATACAAAACTTAAACCTAAGAAACCAAAAAATGATCTATTCATCTTCGCGGGACTTCACAGCCTGCTGGGGTTCGCCAACCCCGAAATGAGAGTATAGTTAAAAAAGCCGCAGGGCATACTGCTAACTTAAAACATTCTGACACCCTCACGGGCTTTACAAGAATGGATTGTTTAATAACATCTAAAAATAAATTACTAACAAACAGTGTAAATATATGATATAAGATATTCCTTAACTCTTGAAACTTATCTTCTCGTAGCCGTACCAGCGTATGTTTACCTTTATCAGATCTTACGAAGATACCTCACTTTCATGATCTCGATATTCTCCATCAACTCGCCATGACTGCGACAGGTCATCGTCGTCTCCGGGCAGTACACTGTCACGGACGGGGTATCTATGCCTACAAGCGCCTTCAGCACTTTCTCTATCAGGATACAGGCCGCCTCAAAGCCACCCTCCATCCAGTCGGTCACAATGTGTAGCCGCATCTCGCCCTCGCCGCGCTGCATCGGCTCATTGCCCGCCATCATCTTCCAGCCTATGTCGCCTATCTCGATAAACACTGCAGGGCGCTGCCAGGGGCTCTCCTCGTCCACATACTCCACATTCTCGTTGTACAGGTCCACGTGCTGCACCTCGGGCACCTGAGCCTCGATGGCACGTTTCACGTCGCTAAATAAATTCAATCTTCCGTCCATAATTCAACATTAAAACTTTAAATGATTAAAATACTCCTCAAGCTCATCCTCGATGATCTTTGTTACTTCTTTCTCCACTTCCGGGGCCATACCCAAGAACTGGCGTTTCGGGATCTTAATGGTCTTACCCACCTTCATCAGCGCCATCGCCCGCCAGAACTCGGCATTTGGATTAAGATTCATCTTGGAAGTCCAAGCATAGAAGCCGCCATCCGTCAAAGTGCGACGCTTGCCGCCCTGCTTCTTGGTCATTCCCATCGACTCATAGAACTTGGCTCGAAAATACCGCTTCATCTTCTCCGTCACCTTGATTTCTCCACCTTCGTTATGTATGGCAGCATAGGGAGAGGAAGAAAAGAACGTGATAGAGGTATCATCGCTCCGGCTCTGAACGCTCTTTCTCAGGTCGCCAGAGGCTACGAGTATATGCCCGTCGCCTCTTATCGGACTTTTTCGTCTTGCCCATGCCTTGGTGAAGAATCCCTGGCGCTCGAAGTTCTTGTCGAACTCGTCGCCGATCTCCACTCGGATATCACTCAGAATATGTCTGATCACTACCGATAAATCATTATTTCCTGCCATATCTTTATCAGTTTTCAGCAAGAAGGCTCTTTTTACCTTTTTACTTTTTTACCTTTAAAAAGCTTTTTACCTTTAAATCAGCAATACAGCCCGTCAGCCAAGTAGTCATCATGCAGGGCTTGCAGATTCAGGTCCGACATGCGGCCCTCCAACTCCTGATACACCAAGGCTTGGTCCTGCAGAGACAGCTCCTTGGCCTGTTGCTTGGCATAAGCTACGATACGATTAATAATCTCTTCCATACGCTCTTATTTACTTTCGTCAGGTTCGTCAAACTGCAAGAAAAGCTCATCATCGACTGGAATCTCGTTGCGGGGGTCGGCACTGGCGTTGAGGATATTGTACAGCTGGCGCTCCGAGATGGCATAGTGCGGGTAGATATAGCGGCGCCATATCTCGCGGTTCGATATGCCGAGCTTCGCATATCTGTCGTATATGCTGTTGATGTCGGCTACGCGCTTCTTGTAACTCAAGCCTCGACGGCCGCGCTTCAGATTCCTCATCGATGATCGTATGCTTTTCTAATTAAACTTCAGCAAGAAGGCTCTTTTACCTTTTTACTTTTTACTTTTTTACCTTTAAAAGCAAGAAGGCTCTTTTACTTTTTTACCTTTTTACTTTTTTACCTTTAAAAGTCCTTTCTACAGCCTGCAGAAGCTGGGCTCTATACGCATCCACACGCCCGTCTCCTTGTGACGACGGAAGAAGTAATAGTTCACGGCGGTCTTCTGCACTACGTTCGACTCCTTAAAGAGGGTCATGATGTCCTTGTACTCCTGGTCGCCGAAGCGGTCTTCAAGCTCGTACAACTTAGAAATGCTCTTGTAGTCCAGGTCGCCACGCTGGTTGCGCTCCAAGAGGGTCATCGCCAACTGGTACATCGGGTCTTCCTGGCCCTTCTCGCTCTTCTGCATGTAGTTCTTCAGATAGGCCACTAAGCGCTCGGCTGCCATGTCGGCACGCTCGTCGAAGCCCTTCACGCTGTTGCTCGCCACCTGCAGGCGGAAGTCGCCGTCGGTGATCGTGTAGTTGCGCTGGTCGGCATTCTTCAGCTGACCGTAGTCGCGCATCACCGAGATGAAGCCTTCCGACTCTTTCTCAAGCCATTGCTTGAAACCTTTCACGTCGGCGGTCACGTTCACTAAGAACTCTTCCACACGGTGCATGAACTCAGCACGAAGGCCCTCGTAGGCATCGCGCTTGGCCTGGCGGCTCTCGTTGGCGTCAGCGTTGAGCTGGGCGAGTAGAGCCTTCTTCTCTTCTGCCGTCATCTGCGACAGGTCAATTGGGTTTTTCTTTGTTTCCATTGCTTCCTTTGCTTATTAATATGAATTGATTGTTGATGTTTCGCTCTTCACGTTTCACGCTTCGTTCTTCGCTTACTAAGCCTCCCTTGCGGGCAATGGCGCGAAGCTTCACGCTCAGGCTTTCCAGTTCCTCCACCGACAGACGACCGAAAGGCTTACCGCTGATCCGGGGGTGGCGGCAGAAGTCGTTCACTCGCTGCCAGTCGCTGGTGTCGATCTGCAGGCCCTGCATCAGACAAAGACAGATGCTGCGCCTGCGTTTCAGCTCCCGGTCGTAGCCGCTGGCGGCTTCCAGCTCCTTGCAGGCTGCGTCGTACTCGGCTTGAGTCATCTCGCTCAGATGCTCCGTGCGACCGTTGGTCCAGTTCTGCACCATCAAGCGCTTCTCCTCCTCGCTGTCGCGATGACTCAGGCGGTTCCAGGCGCGCCAGAATCTTCCGTAACTCTTCATCGTTCCAGACTGTCTTTCATGAGATGATAGTCGACATATTTGTCACGGACACTTTGCAATAAATACTCTGCACTCATGCAGAAATTTTCAACCTCGATCAGAGGGATGTCGTTATAACAGAAATACAACAGGCCTTCATACTCTCTCACTTGGATTCTGCGCAGGGCTTCGCGCCGAAGTTCCTTCTCGCGTTTCATCACTTGCTTGCGATGATGCTCGGCATCCATTCTCTTCCACCATTCCTGGATGGTACTGATAATCTCCTTCATATCTTTCGGTTTTTATTAATTAAACATTAAACTCTTTATTATCAATAAGGCTCTTTTTACTTTTTACCTTTAATAAGCAAGAAGGCTCTTTTTTACTTTTTTACCTTTTTACTTTTTTACCTTTAAAAGCTGTTGCTTATCTGGATGAGTCCATCCTCCCATACCTTGAAGGTAGCTCCGGCTTCTCCGATGAATCGACCCTGACAGACTGCCTCGTAGCCGACGACTCTTACTTTCACGCCCGCCATATACTTCAGCCTGACTGCAGGCTTGCCCAATGGCTGGCTCTTCGCTTCCTGCGAGATGAAGATGAAACTCTTTCGGGGAAACTCATTCACCAAAGCTTCTACCTGTGCGTATTCCCAATGAGAGTACTGGAAGGAGTCCACGATGATGAACTTCGGACCCTTGCGCTGCTTCAGCATTTTTTTCAGGTTCTCCAGATCCGAGTCGATGCAGACCCTAAACCTCCCTTGCTCTTCCTCCATGTGAAACCGCTCGATACGCTCCTTGAAACTCATGCTCACTTTCTCTTCATAAGAACAGTAGAGCACCACGCCGTATTCGCAGAGTTTCTTGGCGAGCTGCATCACGAACGAACTCTTACCACCAGCCGAAGGTCCCGAGATAAACCAGGTATCATACATATCCGGCTGCCCGAAGCACCGCTCCCATTCTCCACCCCAGGGTATCGGCTTGTAAGTCATCTTCAGTATCTCCCTGGGACTGTATGCTCTTTTTGCCATATTTATCTTAAAAAGCAAGAATGCTCTTTTTACTTTTTTACCTTTTTACTTTTTTACCTTTAAAAGCCTTTAAGAGATTTTCAGTTTCTCTATCTCGGTATATACTCGTCTCAGTCCGTCTCGGGTCTGTCTTACGATGGTGGCGATGTCATATCCCTCCGGGGCATTCACCTTGGCCACGATGGCTGCCTGCTTCATCAGGAACTTCTCGCGCTCCTTGCCGTCGTCGGGTGTCACCTTGCAGTATCGCCCACCGTAACGGCTCAGCATTTCGGTATATCCCACCTTCTTGCAGTCGATGCTTCGGTTGATCTTCTCCTTCAGTCCGTCGGCTCCCATCATGTACCAGCCGCAGCAGTGCTCGGTGGCGTTCCAGAGTGCCTTCAGTTCCAGGAATGCCTCATACTGCAGGTCGCCTGCCTCGTCGAGGATAATAAGCGGTGAGTCGATGGAGCGGAGGTAGTAGGTGAGGTCTTCATATACGTCTCCGTAGGTTCCCTTGCTGTCAAGTCCGAACTCTGCCGCTATCTTGCGTATCAGGCGGCGCTTGGTCTTCACCTGCGAGCAGTCTATATAGGCAGCGTTCTTGTGGCTCTGTACGTAATACTTGGCGGTGTAGGTTTTGCCGATATTAGGCTCGTCGCAGAGAATCATCGAGAGGGCGGAACTCTGTGCGGTCTCCAACTGCTTCGTCACGATAATGAAGGTGTCGGTCTTGCCCGTCTTCCATTCTATCTCGTGGCGCAGACTTACGCCCAAGCGTCTGGCCAAGCGTATCCAGTTGCCGTCGCTGATGGTTCGGTCTGTCTGTCCCTGCTTGACCATGGAATAGACTGAGGTGGCCAAACCGAGCACCTTGGCGTGCTTACTGTCACTGTCGAAGCGGACACGGTCTTGGGCCATCGCCGCCAAAATCTTCTTTTTCTGTTCTGTTGTTATCATTGCCATAAGTTTTTGAAGTTTATATCATGTCGATTGCACGCTGCAGGATATCCTCCTCGGTTTCGTCGTCCGTAAAGACGTCTATTGGCTCCGTGTCTGGCATATCTGCAGTAAGTTCTTTTATCTCTTCCGGTTCGTCTGCCCGACTGTCGGTCGTGCCGACGTTCCTTTCAGCCTCCATCGTTCCGAGAGCAGGAACCATGTTGTTATCTACGTAGGTATTGAACTCCCTTACCTTCTTCTGCTGATGATAGAACTTCCTGCGGTCTTCCTCGGTCTGTTCTGCCATCACTCGGTTGTAGGTTTCTACCTTCTCCACCTGGTCGATAAATCTGTCGCCCTGGAAGATGTACACATCCTGCGGTTTCCCGTCCTCATCCGGCAGATAGTAGGCGGCCACCTTGTAGTTGTTAGGCGCTAAGCGCTCCAATACTTCGGGCTTGCTCAGCCACCAGTCTGCATAGGCTACTCTTACCGTAGAGTTTCGCCTTACCGAGGTCTCCACCTTCTCGCCGATATATCGGGCAAGGGTAATGGCATCGAATGGGCGCAGGTTCGGGTTGATATGTTCCATCAGCACGTCCCATCGGGTCATACCGGGGTATTTCTTCTGGTTAGGGTGCAGCGTATGGTTCCACTCGTAGTTGTCGCGGCGGTCGTCTGCCACAAGCTCATCAAAGGTGAAGTACTGCTTATCCTCCCAGGTATCATTACCCGCATCGCTTATCTTCTTGGATTCCACTCTGTATTTCCACTTGCCGTAGAATCGGCCGATACCTACGTGGTTGCGGTGAATGATACGCCGCTTCTTGGCTCCGTTGAGGTTTTCCGCCTGTTTTTCCTGTGAGTTCAGTGGCGCGCAGTAGCGCACATAGCTGAACACCGTTCCTTCCTGCAGCAGGGTGTACTTATATTCCGACATCAGGTGGTTCTCCACCTCAATACCTGCCGGAATACCCCAGCCATGCTTGGCTATCAGTCTGAACATATCCCTGAAGCATTCCTTCACTAAGTTCTGGTCCTTGTCCCTGGAATAGCTGGCACCTAACACGCACTGGCTCACAGAGTCGTAGGCATAGTAGGCTTTCACCCTCAGTTTCGTGTCCTTCAGCTTGCGGGTCAGGTCCACGTCATCCATGGTTATCTGGCTCAGCGAGTATTCTCCGGCATGGCGGTGCATGTGAGGCATACTCTCGTGCATGAAGGCGCTCCAGCTCAGCTGGCTCTTATCCCAGATAAGCCTGTTCTTAGGCTTGTTCAGGATGTTGCGGATGGTACTGTCGCTCAAACTCTTCGGGTTTCCGTCCTTGTCGCAGAAATCCTCCGGGTTGAACAGCTCGCCCGTCTGAATATCATATACGTCGAGCTCGCCACATACGAAAGCATCATACAGGTCTTTTACCTGTGAGTTGAGAGGCTTGTTAGGAAGGCATTGCAGACCAAGCACTAATTTCTCGGTCTTCACATCCACCTTTCGGGTGTTCTGGTTGCCGAACTTACAGCTGATCAGTACGCCGTAGCCGCCAGCCTTATACTCATTCACCTTCTTTCGGAATCTCAGTGTCGATTCGGGTAGGGTATGATGATAGGTTTCCTTCAGCACCTTGATGGTCTTGGCCATCATATCCCAGTCGTAGCGCTCGCCCATCAGCTTGCGGTAGGCAGAGGCTCGTTCGTAGAGCTTGATGCAGGTGTTGAGCACCGAGGCATTCACCACATACTCCTGGATCTTCTCTGCCGACAGGTCTAACCCCGTCTGCTGTCTGCTCTGGAAGTAGCACATGGCGTGCTGATCTACCTCATAATTGGAAGTAATCCATCCTCGCAGCCTTACTTCAGGACCTCCAGGGAACTCTACTTCCACCGCCTTGCGGTACTTGGTAGGCAAGCTATCTACGGCAATAAGAGCCGTGCAGCCGCTTGCGCCACCGCCTCGACGTACCACGTTTATGCGGTTTCTTGTAGCCATCTTTTGGTAATTAGCCGGACTCATAATGCCCGCCTCACAAAGTTCTGGTACAGATATGCAAAGTGTATTGCCGTAATATTCCATTGTTATATATCAGTTTAAAACCAGTAAGAAGGTCTATCAGTAAGAATGCTCTTTTTTACCTTTTTACCTTTTTACTTTTTTACTTTTATATCATTCTTCACTGGTGAAATAATCCCAGTTTCTGCCCATCCAGATACCCACTGTCAGGCATACGATTCCAATAGTCAGATACAATGTGATGTCCATAACTCTATCCTCCAACTTTAAAACCCTGCTGCCATGATCTGGAGCGAAGGCATCTCGCGTACCAAGACGTTGTCCGCTGACGCCATCTCCTTACCCTTGAAGAAGATGGTAGCATTACCTGTCTTCTTGTCAAACTCCAGTACCGCTCCGTTGGGGAAGTATTGCCTGAAGCTTCCCTCGTGGTCGAAAAGCAAAGTGTCACCCTTTTCGGCAACCACCGTCTCCACGCCGCCGTTAATCTTGGCGTATTGGCGAATGCGCTGCGCCTTGTCGCTCATACCCCGCTTGGGGTCGAAGGTGAGGGCAAGCCATATCGACTGGTCCGACACCTTGAAGGTCTTGCGTATTCCTTCGCGTACCTTCGTGCTTACGTCTATTGCTCTTTTCATATTCTAACAATATTATAATCCTTTTCTAATGGTGGAGGAAAGCGGAGTCGAACCGCCTTTCTTTCCAAATTTTACCATGCAGTTATCATGCTGTCCGGCCAAAACTCTGGCAATAAAAAGCCGTCCAGCCTCTGTCAGACTTCTCCGTGCGCCCTGCATTCCAGCTACCTCCAAGTTGCCGGGATACGTTGCCCGGCTCGTTCGTTAATCCTGTTTTTTACCTTAAAAACCTAACACATGGCAATTACTAAGTATTTTTCGCTCAAAATGCTTATCTTTGCACCAAAATTCATGTTTCACTTATTAATTTATCACTTATGGCACTTTACGTATTAGAGTTCCAGGCAGAGTTCCAAACGGTACTCCCGGAAGAAGAGTTGAAAAGACAGCTCTATCCTGTGCACTTAATGCTCGACGGTATAACCGAAACATTTTCCCACAACACCGGCATACCAAAGTATTCCTGTTCAGGAGAAGAACTTTGTGTGCCTGGTCTATCGGCATTCCGGTATTCTGCCGTGATGCAAATGGGCAAGTCTCGCCTCGATATCTTAGATCGACTTCTTCTATCTTTCCAGCCTCTTCTAAGAGAGTTATTACCTTCATGCACTCTGAGATGGAATTTAAAAGAATTACACTTTTCGTCTTAGCTTCTTTTTTCATCTTAATCTCTTTTTATCGAGGGCGCAGCCTTTACCACCGCACCCTCGTGGTTAAACATTTCCCCAAATATGGCTGTCTTTCCAGCCTGCCATCCCGTCTTTCCGAGAAGTCAACCTTAGTCCAATTTGCCCGTCTTTCCGGGCTGCCATTCCGAGGATTCAATTATACGGAGCGTGAGGTACTCTATTTCTTCTCAACCTTATAGCCCTTACCTCGTAGGTAAGTCGCTACATACTCATCATCACCCACATCTTTGAGCACATCGAAGAGATATCCCTTCACATAGTCTGCAACTGCGCTTGATGATGCAAGCTCGATGTTCTTGGAGATAAACTCCACTTTCTTTGTTCTACCAAGGCCATTGAAAGCCTTCTCTACATTTTCCATCATTATAACTTTTTAAGTTCATAAATTTGCCCAACTCGCGCTTTTTTAGTATCTTTGGCGCGGTGTTTATCTTAAACACGGTGCAAAGATAAGGAACAATTTTCAACCCTCCAAATATTTTGGGGATAATTTTCGTTTTATGGGCAACATTTTAACAAAAATACAGCAAATAGCCTCTAATGAGGGGATAACTATCGGCGCTTTCGAGCGTTCTATAGGAGCAAGTAAGGGTGTTCTATCTCGTGCTATAGCCAATGGTACGGATATACAAGCTAAATGGTTGGAGAAAATAGTTGAAAATTATCCCCATTATTCTGCTTCGTGGCTTCTCGCAGGCGAAGGACCTATGCTCAAAACGAGTACTTCCGGCGCTAATGAAGCACCATGCCCTGACGAAAAGGAGAGAAAAACGAAGAAATCAGAGAAAAATAGCGAATGTTCTTCTCGGATCCATAAACTACCGGAGGGAAGTATTGAGGGAATTCCGCTCATACCTACCAGCGCCATGGCGGGCGCATTCACTTCCGATATCTCCTTCATGGAGTACGAATGCGAACACTACTTCATACCAGACTTCAAGGGTGCCGACTTCCTTATCCGGGTAAAAGGAGACTCCATGCAGCCTACATACTACTCTGGCGACCTCGTGGCTTGTCAGAAGATACCAATGAACGACATCTTCTTCCAATGGAACAAGACCTACGTTCTCGACACCAATCAGGGAGCCATCATCAAGCGAGTACTGCCGGGCAAGGATGATGATCATATCTGCATCGTCTCCGATAACACCAAGTACCCACCGTTTGAACTGGAGAAATCGTACCTCCACGCCATCGCCCTCGTCAGAGGCATCATCCGCCTGGAGTAATCTCGTTCTATACCCACCTTTAGGACCCGTATCATTTTCCCAGCTCCGGGAAGATGGTACACACCCGCAAAAGCGTCCCTCGGGTATTCTCCCTCTCCCTCAAAAGCACCCCTCAGGTGTTCCCCTCCCCTCAAAAAGCGCCCCTCATGTGTTCCCCCTCCCCCTGGAAGGCACGAAAATAGGCCAAAAAGCCCCTATATACTATATATAATAAGGTGTAAATGCCAAAAGTCGAGGTCTGAAAAGGGTATGTTTCCCCATTATAAAGTGCCAAAAGTGGTAGTTTTCCTACCTCAGCTATCGGTATGCCGTTTTACCCACTTTTGTCCCTCCACTTTTCTGAAAATGTCCCTCCAGTTTGTCCCTCCACCTGTCCCTCCACTACCCAAAATCGACCATTTGGGACAAAAAAAGGGGAGCCAGCAAGCTCCCCGAATAACCCAAAATAATCCCAAAAACACCCCCGGCTTATAACATCATTCGAACACCGTCCGAACACCCCGAAAATTGCGTTCTAAGCCCTCATTCTTCCCCGGTTGATACATCATCCATAGCCATCTCAAACAGGCGCACACCCCTCTGTTTTAGCGCTTTTCGCAATATCCATGCCCCTATCGCGCCATCATCATCCGCTCCTCTCTCAGATCTCGCCGTCATCGCGCTGCCTCCTGCGTACTAACCCCATGTAAACCCTATGTTAACCCCATGTTAACCTAATGTAAACTTTCGCCCTATCTTTTCCATCTCCAGTCACTCTAAAATTAAAGCAAAATTAAAGCTATGTAAACGTTTCGTTTTGCATCCTCTTTTCCTCTTCATCTCTGTAACTCTCTATCATTCATCATCTTACCTTACTTTTCATCTCTTTCATTTATATACGCTTCGTTTTGTGCCCTTTAGTAACAACAGGAAACCGTTTAACCCAAACTGAAAAGATGCTCACCAACCTAAAC